>OGNE01000159.1_pt1 | contig 54640 bp, 50 predicted proteins | sample 1573401 | NCBI WGS metagenome assembly OGNE01 (sample SAMEA2581884, study PRJEB24529) | metagenome | biome: Human gut stool | place: China | collected 2011 | reverse complement strand
CTGTGATTGCTGACCTGTTCCACCGCATGAAGTACATGGAACGCCGTGGAAGTGGTCTGCGCAAAATCGTCAGTGAAACTGAAAAACTGCCTGGATATTTAGAAATATATAACACACGCAGTCTTGGATTTTTGTATAACAGAAAAAAGCAAACAAGAAATTTGCTCGTTTATTGGTTATCGAAATCTCACTTATTTTACAAGAAAATATTTGAATCCTCTACTGGCAAGTGGTCAGCTTAAAATGACTATTCCAGATAAGCCAAACAGTCGAAAACAAAAATATATTACTGTTCATTCCGAATAATCGAGCAGGAGACGTGACTAACTGCCGTCCTGTCACACCACCGTGCGTACCGTTCTGTACACGGCGGTTTCAATAGTTGACGTGCGCTGCTAGGCGCACAACAACAAAAAAGCCTGACCGCTGATGCGACCAGGCTTTTTGTTGTTGTTTGTCTTATGGTATCTGTAATTACTGTAACAGAGAAAGAACACCCTGTGTAGACTGGTTTGCCTGTGCAAGCATAGACTGACCTGCCTGTGCAAGAATGTTGTTCTTGCTGTAGTTAACCATCTCTTCAGCCATATCTGTATCACGGATACGGGATTCAGCTGCTGTTGTGTTCTCAACAACGTTGTCTAAGTTGTCGATTGTATGCTCTAATCTGTTCTGAACAGCACCGAGAGCGGAACGCTGGGAAGAAACTTTTGCTACTGCATCTGCAATTGCGTCTACTGCGTAAGTTGCAGCAGAACCATTCTCATCTTTAACGTTTAATCCCTTGATTCCAAGGAAATCAGAATTCATGGTATCAATGTTAACCTGAATCTTATTTGTAAGATCTGCATCAGAACCTACATGTAAATTGAAGCTTAATGTGTTGGCAACCTTTGCCTGTGCAACATTAATCTTGAAGGAACCATCACCTTTATCAAAAGCAAGGTCTGTATCATCACCATTCTTTACTGATGCATGACCTTCTGTATCTCCGATACTATTCGCTGCGAGCAGTTCTTTACCAGCAAGCTCATATGCTTTCTGTTTTGTGATGAGTGTTACATCATTATCATCTACACCATCGGCTGCACCAGCAACATCTGTCATAGCGGTTGCAGATTCTGTACCAACTTTAACTGTTACTCCACCCTTTACATAAGATTTTAAGTTGTCAACTGATACTGCTCTATTATCTGTAGCAACACCCTGATCATTATTAAATTTTTGAGTTGTGGTTAAATTTGAAGTTGCACTAAATGTCGCAGCTGCCGTCTGTCCATCTTTTGTCTCAACATATAACTGATTTCCATCAGCATCCATTACCTTACCAGCATTGTCAATCTTGAAAGTCTTATCCCCAATCTGAACATCAACTGTTCCTGTTGCTGGTGCTTTAATCAACGCTTTTGCCTCATCAACAGTAGAACCAATTGTATATGTCTTACCGCCAATAGCAACTTTATCTCCAGTTTTAATAGCATCCATTGTAAAGGTAGCTGTTCCATCCCCATTGTTTGTGAGCGTTCCCTTTAATCCTGCATCATGTGCTTCCAGATTAATTGTCTTTGTTCCTTTATCTCCCTTTAACAGATAGATTTCGTTGAATTTTGTTGTCTCAGCAACACGGTCGATCTCAGTTGTTAACTGATCAATCTCATCCTGGATTGCCTGACGGTCAGACTCTTTAGAGTTTGTTCCGTTAGCTGCCTGAACTGCCAACTCATTCATTCTCTGTAACATGGAGTGAACTTCTGTCAAAGCACCCTCGGCTGTCTGTACAGAAGATACGCCGTCCTGAGCGTTTGTGGAAGCCTGATCAAGACCACGGATCTGTTTTCTCATTTTTTCAGAAATTGTTAATCCTGCTGCATCATCTGCTGCACGGTTAATTCTGTAACCAGAAGATAATTTCTCTGTGGATTTTGCCTGCTGTCCTGTTGTTACGTTTAACATTCTGTTGGCGTTCATTGCCTGCATGTTGTGTTGTACTACCATAATTTTTACCTCCGTGTGTTGCGGTCATTCTGCCGCTAAAATAATTTTTTATTTTCGGGATTCCATTCCCTTTTCCCTGAAAAAAAATCAGGATTTTGGCACAAAGTGCCTGTATAATAAACCACGCCCCTAGGTTAGCATGGCATTATTACCGCCTGTGGCTGACTGTGTAAATGTTTTTTTTTGCAGCCGGTCTGTCCGTTATCTCAGAAGCTGCGTGCTTCTCACGCATTAAGATTCCTGCGATCTCACGCTTTGCTTCCTCCGAAATTGTCTGCTCACGATAGTATTCTTTTTGGTCCTTCTGCTTCATGGAATTACTGCGCACAATGTTGTATTCGCGTGGTGCGTCTACAAGAAGATGAATGTTATTTGCAGAACCACCGGAAAAAACGACACGGATGTTTTCTCCTATATCAATGTATTCTCCCGGTTTTAAAGATAATTTAAGCATTGTAACCTCCATGTGGCTTTGTATTTTTCCATAAATACTGCGTATATTAAAAACGGTACTCCATCCGTTTCAGATACTGGTAACACATTGTATATTGTGTTACCCCTGTTTTGCGTTCCGGAATCATGGAACCACATTGATCACAATGCATATTGTTCAGATATTTTATTGGAAGGAAAATCCTGTCCCTTATAAACAGATTTTGCGGAAAACCTCGTCCCTGTCATCCTGCTCGATCCCAAGATAACGTTTGGTGATGTCAAAAGAGGAATGATGATAAATCTCCATGAGAAGTACCAGTGGAACTCCCTGCTTCCACGCATAATATCCAAATGTTTTCCGCAAGGAATGCGGGCTTATCACGCCGCTTAGACCGCTGTTTTCTGCCGCCCTGCGGATAATCCGGTAAGCCTGTACCCTTGAGATTGGATCTGCGTCTTTTCCACAGAAAAGATACGCATCCCCACTGATTTTGAAACTGCGTCCAGACGCTAAAAACTGATAATACTTTTGCAGCTGGACAGTTATTTTTTCATTCAAATAAATATTCGATGCTTTTCCGGTCTTTGCCTCCACAAGAAGCAGATGTTCTCTTACGCTCCGGTTTTCTAAGTCATATACCTGCTTCCACTGTAAAGAAAGAAGATCCGAAATTCGCAATGCGGTATTCAGCCCCATCGTAAGCAGCAGTTGATTTCTCGGATGATACTGTACCTGTTCATAAAAGTTCATAAAATCTTTCAGTTCCTGTTCTGAGCGGATTGGCTGAGCTGTGTTCATATTTTTTCTCCTCACATACTTGAATAAATTTTTTAAAAAAAGGGGTTAAGTAATGGAAACTCTGTCCGATATACAAAGCAAGAAACAGAGGTAACACAATATACAATGTGTTACCTCTGTTTCTGTTATCATAGCATTTCATTCTACATTTGTAAATTAATCTCTTTTTTCATGATCCAGGCAAATTTTACGCTAACGTTTTTCAGGTGTATACCTTTTATACACCTGACGCTCGAACCTGTTTATTCCAGTATCAATTCCTCGACCGTCACAAACGAATATCCCTCTCCCTGCAATTCATCAATAATCTGAAATGCTGCATTTACCGATGATTCCGAGGCATCATGCAGCAGAATGATATCATTTTCCTGCACTTTATCCATGACACGCTTTGCAATGACGCTGGAATTATCTGTCTTCCAGTCGAGCGGATCGACATCCCACAACACCTCGATCATTTTTGTCTCATAATCAAGATTGCATTTCCAGCAGCCGTAAGGCGGTCTGATATACTGCGCATGTTCTCCGGTCAGTCCAAAAATAATCTGGTCTGTTTTGTCCACCTGCTCCATCGCCGCCTGATCCGTGAGATTGGAAAGATTCACATGTTCATAGGAATGAACGCCGATAAGATGTCCGTCTGCATGGATTTTCTTCACGATCTCGGGATATTTTTCACACTCCGCACCCAGAAGAAAAAAAGTTGCCTTCACATTCCGCTCTTTCAAGCCTTCCAAAAGTCTCTCCGTATGATCCGGATTTGGTCCATCATCAAATGTCAAAGCCACTTTCTTAACTTCCTCCTCTTTGATTTTTCCTGATGCTGCTTTCGTGTTCTCTTCTGCCATTCTCTCTGTCTCCATCCCACTGTCTGCTCTTATCCTATTGTCCTTTTTTTCCACACAAATACCAATGATCCCTGTAAACACAAAAATAAGCAGCAGAAATCCTGCTGCTCTTTTTATAACGAATTGTTGCTTTCCATTGCTTTTCTGTCTCAAACGGATTCCCCGGCTGTCATTTCTTTATTAATAATATATGCCGTTCTTCTCATGAAAATTATAAGAATCATCATTTGGAAGATAACCAAAGAAACCATCATCCGGTGTATAATCATAAAAATCTTCATCCGGCGTATAGCCATAGTAGCCATCATAATAGCCATCTTTGTATCCCTGCTGATACCCCTCATACAAGCCGTCATAATAATCATCGGAAGCATCATCATTTTCTGAACCTTCATAATAGTAAGTGCTGCTATCCGTGCTTTCTGTTCTGGCATCTGACACAAACATACAAGCCCAGAAAATCACTAACAGAAATAATGAGATTGTACTCATGACGATCCCGGAGATTGCCATCCCTTTTGGTGCCTTTCTCGTCAACTGGATGATACCAAAGATAATCGAGAGAATCGCAAGTGGAATATTCACGAAGGAAAAGAATAAGACCAGTGCGATAATGCCAAGTACCATGGACGCAATTCCGAATCCACGCCCACCGGAAGGAACTTCCCTCACACTCCAGTAGTCTGCGCTGTCTCCGGCAAACTGATAGGCGATTCTTGGCGCACCATTTGCAAGATGAATGATTCCACATCGCACGAATCCATTCTTTTCCAACAAATGCTGCATGATTTTATTATCCTCATGGGTGTCTGCTCTCAGATTTCCAATCTGGCTCTTACACCAGCTAATACATCCACTGGCAATTCCATGATAAGAAGTATTTCCCGCAAGTCTGTGAATGGTTCCATATGGCTCATGATTCAGCCATGCTCCATTCTCAATCCCATAATAAGTCGGGTCCTCACCTTTTATAAAAGCAAATGTTGCTGCAAGGTTCTTCTCATCATCTTCTACAATGTAGCTGTTTCCAAAGGCAATATCCTTTTCCAACAACTCTCTCGATGGATAATTTTCATCCCACTGGTTTAGATTTCCATTTTCACGCATAAAAACCCTTGCCTGTGCATATAAATCCATCATTGCCGGTATATCTTCCATATTTGACCGTCTAACGTACATACATAATCACCATATCCTTAGTTAAATCCAACAATTTTCTGTGAAAGTTTGTAAGCTGCAACTGAAATCTTTCTTCCGCCTCTTCCCGGAAGGTTCATCGCATTTCCCATAATACCGTTTCTCAAATGGTGGAACAGACGGATATCATGGTCTTTGATATATTTCCATAACTCACGTTTTTTCTCAAGATTCTCCTCTGTGCCGGAACGGATCAGCATGATCGTTGAGATTACTGTGATGATCTCAAGATAATTGAACATATAATGACGTAGTTTTGGATTCGGGATCTTCCAGAGATCAAACTCATCGATCATGATCTTATTCACCTTGATCTGCTGGTCAATACGACCGATCATCACTTTTTCATTGACGGACTGATCATCACGTCCAATGAAGTAACGGTAAAAATCAACATCCATATAGTACATATGCTTTACGCTTGGCAATGGCTTGTACACATAAATGTTATCCACATAAAAAGTATGTTTTGGCAGTTCAAGCCCACATTCCCGCAGAAGCTGTGTACGGTAAATGACAGAATGCATCAGAATGTACTGTCCCTTGTGGAATCTTCCTGCCTCATTCCATGTAAAAATCTTATCCTGCGGCAGGGAAGAATAGCGCATGATTTTTTTGTGCCGTACACCCTCTTTTTCATAAACATAATTTGCAATGAACATATCCAGCACGGTATCTCCACCAGCAAGTTCACGCAATTTTTTTAAAATCTTCATATAGGCTTCGTAATCCACCCAGTCGTCACTGTCCACAACCTTGAAGAAAAGTCCTGTGGCATTGCGGATCCCTGCATTCACGGCCTCTCCGTGCCCTCCATTTTCCTGATGAATGGCACGCACGATTCCCGGATATTTTCTCTCGTACTCGTCTGCGATCTCTGCGGTGCGGTCCTTGGATCCGTCATCCACGATCAAAATCTCAACATCATCCCCACCCGGAAGCAGAGACAGGATGCAGTGTTCCATATAATCCTGCGAATTATAAGATGGAATTGCAAATGTAAGTAACTTCATAATGATAACCTTTCCTACTGATTCATAATGGCATCTGCCAGTTCCATGGCTTTTTTCGTCATGGCATCAATATTGTAATATTTGTATTCTGCAAGCCTGCCTAATAAATGGAACTTCGGAAGTCCTGCTGTGAGCGCTCTGTATTTCCCGTAAAGCGCCTGATTTTCCTCATTTAAAATCGCATAGTAGGGGATCTCGCCCACTGCGCCCGTATATGCAAACGGATATTCTTTTACAATTGTAGTTCCTTCTGTATTTTTCTGTCCTGTCAGAAATTTAAACTCCGTAATGCGAGTGTAATCTTCGCTTACCGTGTAGTTGACCACGCTGTGTCCCTGATAAGACTCCTCATCATAATGCTCAAAATGAAAATCCAGCGAACGATATGGCAGTCTGCCGAATTTACAATCAAAAAGCTCATCCAGCGCTCCTGTGTAAATGACATCTCCCGCAAATGGTTTTCCCTCAAAAAGGATCTCATTCCCTGTAAACTTTAAGACACCCCTGCAGTCTGTATCCAGAATCACTTCTATGTTCTCATGATCTAACATATGCTCAAACATCGGTGTGAAGCCATCCTTTGGCACACCCTGATATTTGTCCTGAAAATAGCGGTTGTCATAAGCGATCAGCACCGGCACTCTCCCTGTCACTTCCGGACTGATTTCTTCCGGCTTCTGTCCCCACTGTTTCATGGTATATTTCAAAAATACATTCTCATAGACATACTGTGCGATCTCGCGGATATCCGGATCATCATTCTCACGAAGTTTCATGATCGGCACACGGCTTCCCTCACCGTAAGCTTCGATCAGTTTTTTCTCCAGAAGATCTGCTTTTTCCTTCTCATAAACCATGTGCAGCGTATTTAAGTTAAATGGAACCGGGATCAGCTTGTCCCCCACTTTTGCTACCACTTCATGTCCGAAAGGATACCATTCCGTAAATCTAGATAAATATTCATAAACTTCTTCCAGGCCTGTATGGAAAATATGTGGACCATACTCATGGATTAAAATGCCATATTCATCCGGAACATCATAACAGTTTCCTCCAATATGGCTTCGTCTCTCAATCACAAGAACTTTCTTTCCGGCTTCCTCTGCCAGTTTTCTGGCACAGGCTGCCCCTGCAATTCCGGCTCCTATCACGATGCAATCGTACATCTTTTATTACCTCTGACTTTCCTTATTATAATATCAACATTTTCCAACATTATTTACTGATCGTCTGCAATCCTGTATCCTGACTGCGAAACGGTTGTAGTACTTTCCTATTATACATATTTTATTATGACAAGCCAATTTATTTTTTCTTAATTATTTATTACAGCCTGAATTTTGAACATTTTGTTCATATTTTATTTACAAATTTCTCACAAAGCCATCATACGATAGACACAATTCAACTTTATACTCTAAGCATAAGTTAAGCCAACAAGAAAATTTTTCATAGAGCTTTTTTTCATACCTGAGTAGATCAGGTTGCCTTGCTTAACCAGTAAGCAAGGTTCCTCCCAGAAAATAGTGAAGCATTTCACTTTCCATACACAATCTTTTTCATATGAATAGCCGGTGCATTGCACCGGCTCCCTCTTTTTTATCCCGGAAATTGTAATATTTCCATGCTTTCTAATCCGTCTCCAGAAATTTTTCATTTCCAAGTCTGATCCCCATATATTTTGCGTAAGCGGCAAACGCAGACGGAATTGCATAATTTTCCTGAGATTTTTCTGCATCCACAAAAATGAGATGATTTTCTGCCATTTTCTCTGCCTCAGTGTCAAAACCTGCTTCTTCCACCAAAACCGCATATCCTTCCATCTGCCATTCGATATGGGAAAATATATGTTTTGCATTTTCTAGCTTCTGAACCCGGATTGGAGAAAGATGCATATCTTTTACCAGATGAACAATCTCATCCTGCGAGTATCGCCCCTCAACATTCGGCAGTTCATAGAGTCCTGCCAGAAGTCCTTTTTCCGGTCGTTTCCGGATTGCCACTTTATCATTATCCCGGATGACAAGCACCGTCCTCTTTTCGATACGTCTCGCTTTCGCTTTCGTCCTGACCGGAAGTTCTGCGATCCTGCCCTCTTTCCTTGCCAGACAGAGACTGTTCCACGGACATTGTTCACATAACGGCGCACCGTTCGGCACACACACGGTCGCACCAAGTTCCATCAGTGCCTGGTTAAACGCCCCCGGCATCTCCATTCCCTGCATGACTTCCCGCAGCTCTTTTTCCAGAAGGGTGCGAAAAGACGGCTTCATAATATCGGTATCGTCCGCAGCCACTCTCGTCAGGATGCGGAATACATTTCCATCCACAGCCGGCACCGGAATCTGATATGCAATGGAGGCGATCGCCCCGGCAGTGTAACTACCAATCCCCTTCAGTTTCAACAATTTCTCATAATCTGCCGGAAGTTTTCCACCATGCTCTTCCATCACCTGAATGGCTGCCTTCTGCATATTCCGCACGCGGTTGTAATAGCCTAATCCCTCCCAGAGTTTTAGCAGCTCATCCTCCGGGCATTCCGCCAAAGCCTCCACATCCGGCAGTCGCTTCGTAAACCGCTCAAAATAAGGTTTTACCGCTTCCACTCTCGTCTGCTGCAACATAATCTCCGACACCCACACCCGATACGGTGTCGGTTCTTCCCTCCACGGAAGCACACGGGCATGCCCCGCAAACCAATTTAATAACGGCTCTATTAAAATCTGTAAATTGTAATCTGTGATCATGTGTTAATCCTCTTTATCCTCAAATATCAAATTATGAAACTAATTATAAACATCAAGTGAAATGTAAAGTGAAATGTAGATTCAATTGCAAAACTCACAAAATGTAAATTGAATTGTGAAAAAGTAACAAAAGACATGAAAGACATTGGGGAACCGCCGGCACTTAGAAGGCAGACACGACATTAGTCGTGGCTGGCTTCTTAGTACCGCTGCGAGTGACACATAGCGGGAGCGTGTCTTGAATGTTTTTGTTACTTTTGAACAATTTTAAAAAAATTATATAAGTTTTGCAATTGTCAAAGTCTTCATAACATAAAGTATGTTTCGCTCATATTCCCATTATAATAAGGATTTCCCCGGATGTAAACGGAGCGAATTTCCATTTTTTACAGATTTTAGAAAAAGTTTATCGACGTTCATATTGACAAATCCTCTCAAAAGAAGTACTCTAGATATAACATGTATTGTTAATTTTTTATCAATCTATTCAGGAGGGTATTATCGTGAGCGAATTCAACAATTTAAAATTAGATGTGGAGAACGAGATCGCCGTTCTTACCATCTCAAGACCAGCAGCATTAAATGCATTAAACAGTGAGACATTAGACGAGTTAAACACAGCTTTAACAGAGATCGAGGGCAGAGACGATATCAAAGTTGTGATTTTAACCGGTGGTCCTGACAAGAAAGACAACGCATTCAAATCTTTCGTTGCAGGTGCTGATATCGCCGAGATGGTGAACTTTACAGCTCCGGAAGCAAGAGCATTCGGTATCAGAGCTTCTGTTCCATTCTTCAAATTAATGAACATGCGTCAGGTAACGATCGCAGCTGTTAACGGCTTCGCACTTGGCGGTGGATGTGAGATTGCCATGGCATGTGACATCCGTATTGCATCTGACAATGCAATCTTCGGTCAGCCGGAATGTGGACTTGGAATCATTCCTGGATTCGGCGGCACACAGAGACTTGCCCGTTTAGTTGGTATGGGACGTGCCAAAGAAATGATCTTCACATGCGATAACATTGATGCAGCTGAAGCTTACCGTATCGGTTTAGTGAACAAAGTTGTTGCAAAAGAAGAATTAATGGAAACTGCAAAAACTATGGCAGCAAAGATCATCTCCAAAGGAAGCTACGCTGTATCTGTTGCAAAAGCAGCGATCAACAATGGTTACGATATGGATATCAGAAATGCTGTTGAGATGGAAGCAAACCTCTTCGGTGTTGTAAATGATACTCATGACAAAAAAGAAGGAATGGGTGCCTTCTTAGAGAAGAGAAAAGCTGATCTTACAGATTTCTAATCTGCACTTTTTTATAACTTTGGTTTTATTACATAGGAGTTTCTTCCTATTATATAAACATTAACAAACATTTTATTTCATGTAATGCGTAGTATTTACGCAATTAATCAGGGAAAGGAAAAAGAACGTAACTCTGATGGTGTACCGGCCATCTTCGTTACGTTCTTTTTCATGTACCTGTCTGCTGTACGATTCTTTTATCCCTCTCATTTTCCTGCAAGCGTTTTCGCTGCTTCCATCCTTTTCATCTGTCTTTCGTGACTTGCAAACATTCCAAATGCCACAATGTTTAAAATAAACTGCGTCACAACCGCTGTGATCCAGATGCCATCCAGTCCAAAAATCCGTGGGAGGATCACGATCGTAAGCGGCGTCATAATAAGTGGATCAAAGTAAATCATAAACAGCGAGTATTTATCTTTTCCAACCGAATAAAAAAAGGAATTGGTCACGCGGACAAGCCCTGTAAAAATAAGCTGTGCCGCCGTCACCATAACCGCATGATACCCAAGTTCTGCGGTTTCCCTCTCATATCCGTAAATTGCCGGATAAAACCGGGCTGTTGCGATGGTAAATATAAATAAGAAGAAACTCACCCCAATCGCTGTGATGACCGCCTTGTTTCTTATCTTCCGGATCGCATGAAAATCATGTGCACCATAGGCATAACTTGCCAGTGGCTGAATCCCCTCTGCGACACCAATCAGAAGCACACGATACGAGCCAACGGTGGAACTGATGAGTGCATAAGCATTTACCGCAAGGTCGCCGCCAAATTTTAAACACGCAACGTTGTGATATAAAATCAATAAAGAAGGGGTCAGCGATATTCCAAACGGTGAAACTGCTGTCTTAAAAATTTTTTTCCAGTATTCCTTCCTTATCATAAACTGTGAAAGACGGATTGGATCTGTTTTCTTTGTGCAAAGAATCATCAGGCAGCACACAGTCGTAAACAACTGCGCACACAGTGAAGCGCCTGCTGCACCGCCAATTCCCATATGAAAAGCATACATAAAAACAAAATCAAGACCAAGGTTAGCAAATAAACCACCCACCATGATCATCATGGCACTGACCGCCCGGTTGTCATTCCTGAGAAGAGGTGTCAGTCCACAGGATAAGATCTGAAGCACGCCGCCTGTGAGCATTACCCTTCCATAAATCTGTGACAGCCTTAAAAGTTCTCCTTCTGCGCCCATTAATTTCAATAGAGGAGTCAGTAAAATAAGAAAAAGAATCGTAACCACAATACTCGATGCCAATAATGCAAGAATGACATTTGCCCGTACAATGTTCGACTCTTCGTTCTTTCCCTCTCCCTGTTTGGTTGACATCATTACGGCTCCGCCGCATCCAACGCCGGTGCCGATTGCAGTTACCACTGCAATGACCGGCCACGCAATATTGACTGCGGATAATGCCGTGTCACCTATCAGATTGCTGACAAATAAACCGTCAATCATAGAGTAGGCACTTTGGAGAAACATGGTGATCATGGAAGCCATGACATATTTTCCAAATTTTTTTTCAACTGCTGTCTGTTCCATATTAGTTGCTTACCGGCTGAGAAGCTACTGCCTGATCCATCATAGCATCTCTGTCCTCCTTTGAGAGTCCGGCGAGCACTTCATTGATCTTATCTACTAATTCTGTGTTTCCTTTCTGGCAAGGGATACCAAGGTCTGTCTCTTCATTGCTGACCTCAAATCCGGTACCGCCCTCAAAATCGATGATCTTTAAATCCGAATTGCTTACTAAAATAGATTTTGCAGAAGGCATATCACAGGTAAATCCATCAATTTTTCCTGCATGGACTGCTGCAACCATAGATGCAAATGTATCAAGCGCTGCATCCTTTGTCGCATAATCCGTGATCTGATCTAATACATCGTACCATACTGTGTTCAGTGTAGAGGTAAGTGTTGCGCCCTCAAAATCTGTAACATTTACGACATCTGCATAAGGTCCGTCAGCCGCAACAACCGCAACAATATTTGCATTGTAATACGGATCCGAGAAATCTACCGACTGGGATCTCTCGCTTGTGATGGACATTCCGGCGATCGCACAGTCAACTTTTCCGGACTGGATGGAAAGGATCAGACCATCCCAGTCAATCTGTGTGATTTCAAGATCCATATCCAGTTTTTCTGCTATGTATTTTGCGACAAGAACATCATAACCATTCATATAGGAACCATTCGATGTCATCACTGCTCCATTGGAATCATCCTCCTGCAGCCAGTCAAACGGTGCATAATCTGCTGACATTGCAACCCGGAGAACTTCTTTTCCGGAAGCGGTTGTTGTTGCGCCCGCCTCTGTCACACTTGCTGTCTCTCCTGTGGATGCCCCTGCCGAAGCTGTGTCACCTGATCCGCCACAGGCTGTTAATGAAATTGCCATTGCTGCTGTCAAAAGTGCTGCTGTTAATTTTCTTCTCATAATATTGTCCTCCTCATTCTATGATTAAAAAACAAATACAATTTGCCTTTTACGAACCTTAACCCTGCATAAACCTGCTTAAAAACTCTCTGGTTCTCGCTTCCTTCGGGTTATTAAATAACTCCTGTGGCGGTGCATCCTCCACAATATATCCTTTATCCATGAAAATGGTTCTTGTGGATACATCTCTTGCAAACGCCATCTCATGCGTTACGATCACCATAGTAAGTCCTTCATTTGCAAGCTGTTTCATAACCGATAAAACTTCTCCGACCATTTCCGGATCCAATGCGGAAGTCGGTTCATCAAAAAGCAATACTTCCGGTTCCATTGCAAGTGCCCTGGCGATCGCCACTCTCTGTTTCATACCACCGGATAACTGGTGTGGTTTTGCTTTTACATAAGGAGCCATGCCTACTTTTTCCAGATATTTCATACAGATCTCGGTGGAATATTCCTTGCTTCTTTTTTTCACCTTGTGGACACCAGCCATGCAGTTGTCAAAAACCGTCATATTGTTAAACAGGTTGAACTGCTGGAACACCATTCCCACCTGGGAACGGAAACGGTTGATCGTCTGTGCATCCTTCGTCAATGGATAGCCATGATATAATATCTGACCGCTCGTCGGTGTCTCCAAATGATTGATGCATCTTAATAAGGTAGATTTTCCTGATCCGGAAGATCCGATGATACAGACCACATCGCCCTCAAACAGATCAAAACTGATGTCTTTTAAAACTTCGTGTTCCCCGAATTTCTTTTCCAGATTCCTGACACTGATGACCGGGCCACGAAATTCATACGTTGCATCCTTTGCCTCAGTCGTCACTCTCTCATTAAACTTAAATATTGATTGTCTTGCCATAACACGTTCCTCTTTTCTTTCCATCTGATCTCCTGATTTATTTTGCGGCTGCCGGATTTAAAACCTCGTAACTTTCTTTTCCTGCCATATACTTTTCGATCAGCTTCAGCAAACCGTTAAATAATAAGGTAAGTGTCAGGTAGATCAATGCTGTGATCGTATATGCCTCAAACATTCTGAAATATGTTCCGGCTGCAACTTTTGTGATATAGAAAAGCTCTGTGACAGCGATTACATTTAATACGGAAGTATCTTTGATATTTGCAACAAAAGTATTTCCGATCTGCGGTGCGATAATTTTAAAAGTCTGTGGAAGGATAATATAGATCATCATCGTAACATATCCCATTCCAAGTGCCTTTGCTCCTTCAATCTGTCCGACATCAATGGAATTGATACCGCCGCGGACTGTCTCTGACATATAAGCTCCTGTATTTAACAGGATGATAAAAATCGCTGCATTGAATGGTTTCAGATCAATTCCGAATACTGTAGATGATCCATAATAAATTACCATTGCCTGAACGATCATTGGTGTTCCACGGAAAATCGTGACATAAATTTTTGCGATCACCCATGGAATACCAAGTAAAATCTTTTTGATCATGTTATCCTGCGCCCGGATGTCCGTTGCCTGGATGATTCCAACCAGAAATCCTAAAAAGCATCCACAGATTGTACCTGCGAGGGATGTTTCCAATGTGGTAAGCAGCCCTTGTAAATAGTATCCGTGATACTGCTGTATCAGAAAAATGATCCAGCCAAAAAATGTGGTAGGTGTATTCGTCATAACTAATCCTCCTTATTGTTCCGAAGAAACATCCATTTCCTATGAACTAATGAAACAGATTGTTCTTCTGTTTTCTGTAAACAACAGCATCTGTACCCTGCATATATTCTATGTACAGAAAAGGCGCTAAGGATGATTCCCTAGCGCCTTTGCTATGTTCAGGTCTGCTGCCTGATTGCCTGCTGTTTTAAATTAAACCTGTTTTATCACACTTTTTGTTTTCCTGTCAACAAAATCCAGCCAATTTTTATAGATTTGTATACTTTTTCCAAAATGTGCATGATTTCTATTATTTTATTGTGGGAAACGTAAAAAATGCGATTTTTTCGTCTGATAACACATATTACACGCTTATATATTAACTATAGAAAAAACTATCTCACAATTGTATTTTTTCACTTAATTTGCAAGAAATTTATACTTGACAAATCAACATTTTTGAACTTATATTAGCAATCATAAACAAATGGAGGTGACAGACAAATGAAAATTGTTGTGATCCAGGAGGAAATTATTCAGACAGATATCACTCCAAAGGAGCTTACAGAACGCTGGAAACGGCTGGAACAGCTCCCCGGTATTGACGAGGTTGTCATTGAAGTTCCTGCACATTATCCAAATATAGAACAACTTCATACTTATATCGGAGATGCGGACGCAGTATTCGGACTGTGGATCGGTCCGGACAATATGAATGAAGCATTTTTAAGCCAGCATCCGAATTTAAAATATGTTGCCACCTTAGGACACGGATGGGAAAAATTCGATACAGAAATGACCAGAAAACGCGATATTTCTATTTCCAATACCATCTACGGTTCACAGACGATCGCAGAATACGCTTTCGCTTTATTAATGGATGTCTGCCATCATATCGGCACGCATGACACCCGGATCAAAACGATTGACTGGTCTGTACCGGAAAACCACAACGAATTCTGTAAATCGGTCACCAGACAGATTGAATTATATGACAAAACGATCGGTGTGATCGGTCTTGGTGCGATCGGTTTTGCTTTTGCAAAAATGGCACAGGGATTTGGTATGCATGTGCTCGCATACAGCCGCCACAAAAAAACAGGTGCTGAGTATGATTTCATTGAGCAGGTATCGTTAGACGAGCTGCTTGCCCGAAGCGATTTTATTTCCCTGCACACGCCGCATACCCCGGCAACCGAGCACATGATCGATCAGGACACCATCGCCAGAATGAAAGACGGTGTGATCCTGATCAATACCGCCCGCGGTGCCCTCATCGATGAACAGGCGCTTGCGGATGCCCTTGCAACCGGAAAGGTACTAGCCGCAGGACTTGACGTTTTGACAGATGAACCACCGGTTCACGGCAGTCCACTGTTAACTGCACCAAATACCGTCATCACCGGACATATCGCATGGCTCACAAGAGAATCCAGAATCCGCGCGATCGATATGGCGATCGACAATTTCCGGTGCTACCTGGAAGGGCATCCGGTTTCCATTATCAACTGAATTTATATAGATAATTGCGAAACTCCTTATATCTTTCTTTTAAATTGTTCAAAATTAACAAAATTTTCGAAAACACGCTCTCGCTACGTGTCGCTGGTAACGGTACTAAGAAGCCAGTCACGATTAACATCGCACCTGCCTTCTAAGAACCGACCGCTCCCCAGTGTTTTCTCAAGCTTTTGTTAATTTTTCACAATTTAATTTAGATTTTCATGAGTTTCGCAATTGTCTATTGATATTTCATTATGATAATTCCAGCCTGCAGCTTCCTCTCATCTGCAGTGGACATTCGTAAACATTTTCGTCCCCATTTCTTCCGATATAGGACAATGGGCATTTTCTGCAATCCTCTAATACAAAATCTGCCGGAACATCAAACTCGATTTTCGCTTTTTTACTTCCTTTTGCCTCATTCTCATGCCTGATATTGTCCCAGCTTAATTTCTGTCCGCATCCCTGACATTTTTCAGTGCCGGTTGCAACTGCGCGTTTGCATGTCGGACAGGCATAGTACTCTTTCCCTGTCATATCCTTTGTCTCTATTACCTCTGATGGGAACTGTTTGATCAGTTCTGCTCTTAAATCGTCCTGCATTTTTTGTCTCCTGTATTCTAATTTTTTATTTAAAGCATGTGATGTTTGTTGTTATCGCCATTCTTACTCACCATCACTGTAAATACCAACAACTTATTTTATCACAACAATTTTTAAATTTCACTAACATTTATATCAGTATTTTGAAATATTTTCTATGTAATTCTCAATTGCAAAAATTGTCGATTTTTCAAAGTTTTTGCATTTCAGTGCATAAACTTTATTTTTTCAAGAATTTATGCTATACTAATGTCATAAGGAGGTATATCAAATGATTGATACTCACGAACTCAAAAAAAGAGATTTATACCTGAATAAGATCATAGCATTTCAAGACACCGAGCCAGTGAAGGTTGTTACCGGAATCCGTAGATGCGGCAAATCCAGTCTGTTGAAGTTAATGACCCTTCATCTGAAAGAAACTGGTATTACTGACGATCAGATTCTGGAAATGAATTTTGAATCCTACGCTTATAAAAATATGACCAGCGATTCCTTCTACGAATATGTCAAACAACATATCGTACCAAATAAAAGAATGTACTTCTTTTTTGATGAAGTTCAGCGTGTGCCTGGCTGGGAGGATGCTGTCAACTCTTTCCGTGTTGATTTCAACTGCGATATTTATGTCACAGGCTCCAATGCCTATATGCTCTCCTCTGAATATGCCACCTATTTATCTGGAAGATGCATAGAAATAAAAATGCTGCCGTTATCTTTCTCTGAATTTTTAACATTCCATGATTTTGAAATAAGCGAAACCAAAAGTGCTTTAGGCGGTACACGAAAACAGGCTTATGATAAAATGGGAGAACATTATGAACTCCGTGAAGTTTTCGATGCATACATGCGATTTGGCGGAATGCCGGGTATCGCTGACATAGGTTTAGATCAGGAAAAAGCACTTGTGCTGCTCGATGGTATCTACTCCACCGTTATCATGCGAGACATTCTCGAACGAGAAAATCGCAGAGGTCAAAAGCGGGTCACCGACCCCATCCTCTTAAAAAAGATCACTATGTTCCTTGCTGATAACATTGGAAACAATATTTCTGTTTCTTCTATCGGCAACACCTTAGTAAATGAAGGACTTCTGGAAAACAAGAATCGAAAAGGAACCCCAAGTGCTCACACAGTTCAGACATATATAAATGCACTGTTAGAATCATATTTCTTCTACGACATCAAAAGATTCGATATTAAAGGAAAAGAATTTTTACGCACTCTTGGCAAATACTACATTGTCGATATCGGACTCAGAAACTATCTGCTTGGGTTCAGAGACCGTGACAGCGGTCATGCAATAGAGAATGTTGTTTACTTTGAACTGCTTCGTCGCGGCTATGATGTCTCTATTGGTAAAATTGATAATCTTGAAGTGGATTTTATTGCAACAAAAGCAGATGATAAACTTTATGTCCAGGTCACGGAATCAATGACAAGTGAAGATGTTCGCAAAAGAGAATTAGCACCACTCCAGAAAATCAACGATAACTATGAAAAAATCGTTCTTTCCCTGAATACAGGAATGGACTCTTCGTATGAGGGGATAAAATCTATCAACCTACTCGACTGGCTGATCTCAGAATAAAACCCGAAAGCGTCAAAAAATGAACCAGAGATTTTCTCTGGTTCCTCATAATCATAGGATATTCTTCAAAACTGCCATTTTATGCTTCCTGATTGCCCTCACGGATCAAAAACCTCATAATTTATAGGCTTGGAACAAATACCTTCATGCCATAAATAATCTCAAAACGTGTGCCTCTTTAAGTTGCACACAATAGGTAATTATATCATAACACAAGATAAAATAGATATAATATTAAAAATTTTATATAACTATTCTAATTAAATTCGGCTAATTGGATATTACCATCTAGATTACTTTTTCTTGGTGACTTTTGTTTCCACAACTGTACCATTTGGATACTGCGTTGCACTATACTTTAAATTTCCATTGTCTTTCTGTATCTTAATCACTTTTCTGTTAGAATTTGTAACTCTTGCCTCAAGTTTATCACCTGGTTCAGACAAAATTCCTGATACATTAGTCACATTATTCTTCTTGAATATATTTAAAGGTTTCATCATCTACCTCCATATACGTATATCATTTTGGCTTATTATAACATATTCTAGTATCAAACACACTTCTATTTATCAGCTATTTTTCTTTATATCCAGCTAGTAAATCCCCCAAATTACATCTTAACAGACTTCGGAGTTACAAATCCCAAATCCCTCAGTTCTGCATAATTTGGTCTATAAGAACCACCATAAGGGTCTGGAATTCTTTGTTTCGGATGCTCATAATCTACAATATTATTCGCATCTAACATCTGCACTGAAAATCCATATGCATCAGTATATCCCTTATTGAAAGAATACTGAATATCCTTTAAAGTTTTTTCTGGTATATCTTCAATCGGAATATCGCAATGAAATATTGTAGGAACTCCAATTTTCTTCAATCTACTCCTACACCCAAGCTGCATCGCTAATGCATTAATAAACTCACTTCCATAAATCAGATAATGGCTTGCTCCATCCAAAAGCAAGTTCTTGTTCATTTCTAACCAAACCTTTTTATGGATATCATCAAAATCATTCCACTCTTCGTTAAATTTCTCAACTGCAGTATTTTCAGATACCCATTCACATATAACTCTGCTCTTAACTTCATACAATGCAGACTCATAAGATATTGGTCTTATTCCATTCAGCAAATAATCATCTATAGAAATAGGTCGGCATGCATGATACGCCCTTATATGAGTGTATGTACCATCTATCAGATTTATTTTTTGGCTTTTCTTAATCTCTTCTAAACTGAATACCTTCTTCATCATTCAATCCAATCTTCATCTTTAATATACATTTCTGGCGGCAAATCACCTCTATACCCAATATTGGTAATATTAATTCTCTGGCTTGGATTACATGAAAGAGTGCATTTATTATTATGAATCAGCGAATCACTCATTAAGTAAATCAATGTAGCCTCAACATCTGAAATCAATTGATACAGCTCTTCATTATTTAGGCTTTACAATTGTTCCAAGCCTAACTTCTTTTCTTCCTCTGTAATTATCTGTCCAAAACCACCTGCGACTTTCCAATCTGCTCCCAAAGCTATATATGGTCTTTCCAATGTACAAATTACTTACATTATTGCCAAACTTCCTTGTAATGTAATATATTCCTATATCCTGCATTCTTTCGTCCAGCAAAATGTTATCTATATCCATCGGATATGACCATTCAATTGTCACTCTCCTCATTTGCATTTTTCTCCTTCAAATCAACCCGATAAGTTTGCGGTACAAGACAAAGGTCTTCCAACAAACCTCTTCTAATTCATTTGCCGAAATCTTAAGACTTTTTATGTTCATTTTCCATGTTGTTTAATCCTATCATTTGGCTAGCACCTCATAATCCTCCATATTCTGCTTAATAAGACGCTCTGATATAGCAAATACGTCCTCCGTGGATGCTATCTTTTCCTGCTCTGCTTTACTAAAATCAATTATAAGGTATCTTGGTACATTGTTTTTAAGGATAACTGTTGTACCATGCTCATCAACAACTCTGGCAACTTTTGATAAGTTCTGATTTGCTTCTGTTATAGAAATCATTGTATTTGTATCTGCTGTCATATTATGCATTTATAATCCAAGTCAGCAACTACCAGTTCAACTGGTGGTTTGATATCAGCCCTCAAAATGTTTTTCTTACTGCTCGCCCCAAAGGGGCGGTATCGCAAGCGCTTTTACCGGTCCGCTATAAAGCGGTACTAATACTAACAACTTGGCATAGAACTCTTTTCAGCATAACCTTATGTCTACGCTTATAGTCCTACCATTTTGTTCCAATATTTTGAATCAATTCAATAAACTTAACGAATGCTCCTGACATTAACAAAAAAGAAATAACAAGCATGAAACATGATTCCTTAATATATTTTGTTATCCTTCTACAACTATTTCCTATTTTATTATAGATAAAAACCCAAAATCCACGCTCTTTCCCCGTTACCTTAATCCTAATTAATGCCAGTAAAGAAATATTGCTAAGCATCAACTTAACAATAAATATAACAAGAAATAATACTGCTCCCATTTGTGAGATTATATACATAAGCAAACTGGAATCATCAAATAACAATTTTACCACGCCACATTCATCAATGTAGTCTAGCATCTCTGATTGTGAATATCTATCAAAAAACAATGGTGTCTTCATCAATACCAAAATTATTAAGCTTAGCAACGAAGATAACATATTGAATATTACTAAGCTCTGAGTTTCATCGTTAAATTTCCAACCACGTCTTGTTACATACTCAACTATAAACATTATCATTATTTCTAACATGAAAATACTACACATCAATACTTGGCTAATAACATCTTGGTATTTAATAAATGGATAAACTATCCCTAAAACAACTACTAAAATTATACCAAAATCACTTTCCACATCCATTCTCTGTGGCGACTGTTCGTACTTATATACCACTTCTATACGCTTAATTGGTTCTATTATATCTTTAGTATTTTGTTCCTTTGGCGAACTAATATTTCTATTATTATCTAGCACCTTTTGAAATATTATTCCAAACACCTCAACAAATAAATCTTTTAGTAATTCAATTAACATGCCATCTCTCCTCCATAAGTGCATTATTACTCTATTGTACTATATCCCTGCTATTTCTATATTCTCTTTCCCAATGTCAGAACATTTGTTTGTAAGAACATTTGTTTCATTATATCATATCCTTACTTTATGTCAATTAACTTGGTAAAATGCAATTTTAAATTCTACATGGCAATACTTAATTCTACACCTATAGAATTTACTTCCGCATAGATTTTTCTGCGTTATTTCTGTAGTATATTTAGGCAGATGATTGCCTGCCTGTGCAGAAAGTGAGGTCATAATGAATACAACTAGACCAAAAGGCAATCAAAAACATATAGATTTATCTGGAAGAATCAGAATAGAGCAAGGATTAAACAATGGTGAATCATTCAGAAGTATTGCTATTGCTTTACACAAAGATCCTAGCACAATATCTAAAGAAGTAAGACGTCATTCAGTTCTAAAAGAGTCTCGTGCCACCGGATTTAGTCCAATCCCTTGTGCCAATAATTATGATGCATCTAAACCACGATCTAATATTTGCAAGGTTATTCATATGTGTGGTGACAATGATTGTAATCGTATGTGTGTTACATGTAGAAAATTTAGATGTAACGAAGTTTGTCAGTTTTACAAGCCACGAAAATGTGAAAGACTTGAAAAACCGCCTTATGTTTGCAATGGCTGTTCTAAACGGATTAACTGTCTTTTAGAGAAAAAAGTATACTCATCTAAATATGCTCAAGATTCTTATGAAGCACTGCGAACAACTAGCAGAGAAGGTATTAATCAAACGCCTGAAAGCATACAACAGATGGACGATTTGTTATCTCCTCTCATAAAAAAAGGACAATCAATAGCACATATCTATGCATCTCATGCAGATGAGATAGGCTGCTCAAGAAGAACTATCTATTCATACATAGATAATGGTGTTTTTGAAGTTAAAAACTTAGATTTGCGACGTAAAGTTATTTATAAACCAAGAAAGAAAAAGACATCTGCAAGTATCAAAGATTGCTCATTTAGGAAAGATAGAGGACACAAGGAATTTATTGAATATGTTGAAAAGAACAATCCGACATATATAGTCGAAATGGATACAGTTGAAGACGCAAAAATTACAAAACCATGCTGTTTAGAAACTGTAATTTAATGCTCATGTTTCTTCTGGAAGAACAAACACAGTAGGAAGAAGTAAATAAAGTATTTGATTATTTAACTAAAGTCCTAGGAATTGAATTATCCCAAAAGCTCTTCGAGGTAATACTCACAGATAATGGTCATGAGTTCCAAGATAGACTTAGTTTGGAATGTGATGAAAATGGTGAGATAGGAACGCGTATTTACTACTGCGATCCGAATCATTCTGATCAAAAGGGTGCTCTTGAAAAGAACCATGAATACATTAGATATGTACTTCCAAAAGGAACAAGTTTTGAGAATCTAACAGATGAAAAAACTTTATTATTATTGAATCATATAAATAGTGAAAAACAAGACAGCCTCAATGGACATAGTCCATATGAAGTGTCTCGTATTCTACTGGATAATAAACTTCATGCCGCACTAGGATTAGTAGAGATCCCAGCAGATGAAGTTACATTAATACCAGCATTAATAAAATAAAAATAGTGTAAGCACAGGCAAGTTTCACTGCATAGAATTTAGTCTTTCCAATAGACATGTGGAATTTAGTCTCGCACACTATTTCCAGATGTCCTTTTATCATTCAGAAAACAAAGTGTTCTGTACTGTATAAAGGAATTATATAATAAACAAAGTGGAATGTATACTTCAAAAAGTAAAAGTTAATTCCGCATAAAATCAATAAACTTGAAAAGTAGAAGTTACTTTTTCATTCAAGCATTTTTCAAGAATTCTTTTACGCATGAATCAGTCACAATTACTTCACACATGGAAAGAAAAGGGGCTGTAAAAAAACTCTCCAGATAAAAGAAACGCCCGAACCGGCATTTGCTGGAACTGGCGTTTCTTTTATCTGGAGAGTTTTTTTACAGCCCTCATAATCATAGGATATTCTTCATGAACTGGATTTTACGCTTCCTGATTCATATTCGCCAGCTTCGCAGCCTGGTCGGCTGCGATACACGCATCAATGATCTCCTGAATATCACCATTCATGATCTTATCTAATTTGTAAAGTGTCAGGTTGATACGGTGGTCTGTCACACGTCCCTGCGGGAAGTTGTAAGTTCTGATCTTTTCAGAACGGTCACCGGTACCGATCTGGCTCTTACGAAGCTCGGCTTCTGCATCATGTGCTTTCTGCTGTTCTAAGTCAAATAATTTTGTACGGAGTAAAGCAAACGCTTTTGCTTTGTTCTGGATCTGTGATTTCTCAGTCTGGCTGTAGATCACGATTCCAGTTGGGATATGTGTTAAACGAACCGCAGAGTCTGTGGTGTTGACACACTGTCCACCTGCTCCTGAAGCACGGCAGACATCGATACGGATATCTTTCTCATCAATCTGTACGTCAACATCTTCTGCCTCCGGCATCACAGCTACGGTAATAGTAGAGGTATGGATACGTCCGCCGGATTCTGTCTCAGGCACACGTTGTACACGGTGCACACCGGATTCGTACTTCATAACCGAGTAAGCACCTGCTCCTGTGATCATGAATGTCACACTCTTCATGCCGCCGATTCCGGTGTCGTCACATTCCATGATCTCTGTTTTCCAGTTCTTTGTCTCTGCATAATGCTGATACATACGGTAAATCTCTGCCGCAAATAACGCAGCCTCATCTCCACCGGCACCGGCACGGATCTCCACGATAACGTTTTTGTCATCGTTCGGATCTTTTGGTAAAAGAAGAATTTTTAATTCGTTCTCTAATTCAGCAACACGGCTTTTTGCCTCGTTTAACTCCTCTTTTGCAAGCTCGCGCATTTCTTCGTCGGTTTCTTCCTCTAACATTGCAAGGGAATCCTCAATATTCTGTTTGCACTGCTTATACTCTTTGTAAGCCTCCACGATCGGTAAAATATCGCTCTGCTCTTTCATCAGCTTACGGAAACGTTCCGGATTGTTCGCTACATCCGGCTCACTTAATTCGCTCATCAACTCTTCATAACGGATGAGTAAGTCCTCTAATTTATCAAACATATTTCTCCCTCATTTCTGTCTAATCAAATATCGTGATTTCATCACTCAATAATTTCGCCGTTCGTCAAATGCAAATAAATTTGCATTTTCCTCTCTTTCGCTCATTACACCTCTACACTCTGATGCCGCTACAACATCCCCGTCACAACCCTGTCATTTCCTGCAAGGTCCTTTTTCACACAGACGTTTGAAAATCCTGCGTCTGTCATCATTTCAGATACATCTTTTCCCTGATCATACCCAATCTCAAACATCAGAGAACCGCCAGAATTCAGATAATCTTTACTCTGTTCCACGATCCTGCGGTAAAAGTAAAGTCCATCCTCTTTTCCATCTAACGCCTCGATCGGTTCAAACACCTGTACCTCCGGCATGAGCTGCGGAATCACATCTGTTGGGATATAAGGCGGATTTGACACGATCACATCAAACTTCTCCGTGACCATCTCAAAAAGGTCGCTGCGTTCAAAAAGAACCGGAACCTCATTTAATTTTGCATTCTCTTTAGCGACGTTGACCGCCTGCTTGGAGATATCAACCGCGTATCCCTTCACGCCCTCAACGTTATGCAAAATACTGATAATGATACAACCGGAACCGGTACACATATCAAGTACTTTCATTCCCGGCTTTACCTTTTTTAATGCTTCCTCCACAAGTGTCTCTGTGTCCTGTCTCGGAATCAGGACATTGGAATTTACCTTGAATTTCAGTCCCATAAATTCCGTCTCGCCCACAATATACTGCAACGGGATATGCTCTGCACGCTTTTTGACGGTAAGTTCATATTCCTTCAGCAGATCATCAGGAAGATCATCTTCCATATGCATATAATAAAATTTACGGTCTATCTTACAACCCATTTCCAGCAGCAGCCATGCATCTGTTTTCGCATCTGCAATATGCGACAGCTCCAGCACTTTTTCTCCATGGGCAACAGCTTCCCGATATGTCATTCTTATCTCACGCCCTTCTAATTCATTTCCCGGCGGATTTCTTCCACATAAGGTTTCCAGTCAAAAACGGCCTCAACAGAGGCAATTCCAACCTCGATCATCTCATCGTCCGGTTCCTTTGTTGTCAAACCCTGCAGCCATAATCCGGGCTTACTCAAAAGATTCACAACAGCATTATCGCTTCTTCCCGCCAGCCGGATAAACTCATAGGACACACCCGCGATCACCGGGATCAGAAGCAGACGAAAAACCACACGGAGGATTGGAGAATCCACGCGGATAAACATAAAAAACAAAATGCTGACTAACATTACGATCAAAAGAAAACTTGTTCCACAGCGTTTATGGAATCTGGAACTTTTTCTCACATTTTCCACGGTAAGATCCATGCCATGTTCAATGCAGTTGATGCATTTATGTTCTGCACCATGGTACATATAAACACGCCGGATATCCTTCATCAGAGAGATCAACGCCACATATCCGATAAAAATCACCAGACGGATCACTCCCTCTGACAATGCGATCACCCACTGGGATGTAATTACTTTCTGAAACAGAGTAGATATATAATATGGAAGCATCATAAATACTGCCACAGCAAGAACGATCGATAATACAACCGTTCCACCCATCATGGCATTTTCCTGCTTCTTCTCTTTCTGCTCCTGTTTCCTGCGCTCTTCCTCCGTCATTGGCTCTTTTTTCTTCTTATCCTCTTCTTCCTCTTCAAAAAAAGAAGCTGAATAAGTCAATGTCTGCATTCCCAGTACAAGCGACTCTATAAAACTGAATACACCTCTTAAAATCGGCATATTTCTTATTTTCTTATTCCTGATGATCCCAGTATATTCTGAAACCTTCACTTCAATCTCATGGTCAGGCTTTCTCACTGCAACAGCGTACTTTTCCTGATTCTTCATCATCACGCCTTCCATGACAGCCTGTCCGCCAATTCCTGAATATCTCATTTTAAAAACCATGTCTTTCTCATAGAGTTTCCATGTTCTAAAAAAGGTTGAGATTTAATAACCTCAACCTTATCTGTAACCACTTTTTTCTATTTGTTGATACCGTATTTCTTGTTGAACTTATCAATACGACCATCAGCTCTGTTAGCTTTCTGCTGACCTGTGTAGAATGGATGGCATTTAGAACAGATCTCAACGTGGATATCTTCCTTTGTTGATCCTGTAACAAATGTATTTCCACAGTTACATGTAACAGTTGCCTGATAATAATCTGGATGGATTCCTTCTCTCATGATTTTCACCTCTTCTATTCTTATCGTTGATTTGTTATGCTTGTTCTATATTCTTTATGCCCGTATACCCGATTCGCATATGGCACTTACTGCAAGAATATACACGATATAAAAAACTGTCCAGAATCTGTAAAAGATTCTTTATCCCGATAAACAGCTTTTAAAGTATAGCATATGCATCATGGTAAATCAAGATATTTTTTTAAATAATTCTATTTTTCTTTACCATTGCAATATATTCTTTATTATTTTTTGTGCGGGCAAACATATTTAAAATATTCTCCACTGCCTCATCTGCACGCATACCATTGTAAGCCTTGCGCATGATCTCCACTGCCTCTAACTCATCCGGGTCAAGCAGCAGGTCTTCTCTTCTGGTTCCTGACTTTACAATATCGATTGCCGGGAACACACGTTTTTCGGAAAGTTTGCGGTCGAGTACAAGTTCCATGTTACCGGTTCCCTTAAACTCCTCGAACACAACGTCGTCCATCTTACTTCCGGTATCTACCAGTGCTGTTGCAAGAACGGTAAGACTTCCGCCCTCTCTCATATTTCTGGCTGCACCAAAGAAACGTTTTGGCATATGAAGGGCTGCCGGATCAAGACCACCGGATAACGTACGTCCACTTGGTGGAACTGTGAGGTTGTATGCCCTTGCAAGACGTGTGATACTGTCGAGCAGGATCATGACATCTTTATGATGCTCCACGAGACGTTTTGCACGCTCGATGACCATCTCGGATACTCTCTTATGATGTTCCGGCAATTCGTCAAATGTAGAATAAATAACTTCTACATTATCGCCTTCGATCGCTTCCTTGATATCGGTAACTTCCTCCGGTCTTTCATCGATCAGTAAAATGATCAGATGCATGTCCGGATTAGATGCTGTAACCGATTTTGCAATCTCTTTTAACAAAGTTGTCTTACCTGCTTTTGGCTGGGAAACGATCATACCACGCTGTCCTTTACCAATTGGCGAGATCAGATCCACGATTCTCATCGCAACACTGCTGCCCGGTCTCTCCAAACGGATTCTCTGATTTGGGAAAATCGGTGTAAGATCTTCAAAATTCTTTCTCTGCTGGATCACGCTTGGATGATAACCGTTGATCGTTGTAATATATAATAATGCAGAGAACTTCTCCTGCTGTGTTTTGATTCTTGTGTTACCACAGATAATATCACCTGTTTTCAGATTGAACTTACGGATCTGGGATGGAGACACATAAACGTCATTCTCCCCCGGCAGATAATTGTCGGAACGGATAAATCCGAATCCATCCTGCATAACCTCAAGAATTCCATTCACAGTGATTCCGCTGTCAAGATTCTTGATCGTATCATCCTGGCTTGCTTCCTCACGCTCTCCCTCTTTTGATCCCTCTTTGGCTGATTCTGCTGAATCTGCTCTTTTTCTCTCCGGTTTCTCGGAAGGAGCTGACTGTTCCTGTTTTTTCTCCGATTCTTTTGCCGCTTTTTCTTTTTCCTTCTTCGCATCCTCTGCAAGCATTGCTTCTACAAGATCGGCTTTCTTCATTGTGGAAGTGTTTTTAATTCCTCTTGATTTTGCTAAATCACGCAAAACCGTTGCTGATAAGCTTTCATATTTTTCTCTCATTCAATGACTCCTTAATCATAATTGTATCATTTGGGAACAACGTCTGAATCGACTAAATGAATCTATAACTGCGATTTATTATACAACACTTTTTACGAAATAGGAAGTCCTAATTTTCTTGATTAATAAAAAAGGAAATGTTATCATTACTTTCAGAGCTTTAAAACGAATATTTACATAAAGGAGACAGTTCATATCATGGATTTAAAAGAAAAAGCATTAGCCATGCATAAAGAGTGGAATGGCAAATTAGAAACGATCGCAAAATCAAAGGTCAACTCCAGAGAGGACCTTGCAATTGCATACACACCGGGCGTTGCCGAACCATGTAAAGTCATTGCAGAAGATAAAGAAGCAGCCTACACTTATACCATGAAGGCAAACACTGTTGCCGTCATTTCCGACGGAAGTGCTGTCTTAGGACTTGGCAATATCGGGCCATATGCCGCTATGCCTGTTATGGAAGGAAAATGTGTTCTTTTCAAAGAATTCGGCGATGTGAATGCTGTTCCGATCTGTTTAGACACACAGGACACCGAAGAGATCATTGCAACCATCAAAAATATTGCTCCTGCATTCGGCGGAATCAATCTTGAGGACATCTCCGCTCCGCGCTGTTTTGAGATTGAGGAACGTTTAAAGGCAATGCTCGATATCCCGGTATTCCATGATGACCAGCATGGCACTGCAATCGTTGTCCTTGCCGGAATCATCAACGGTCTGCGTGTCACTGGCAAGAAAACAGAAGACTGTAAAGTCGTTGTCAACGGCGCCGGTTCTGCGGGCGTTGCCATCACCAAACTGCTCCTCACTTACGGTTTCAAACATGTGACTATGTGCGACCGCGAAGGTATCATTGGAAAAGATTACCCGAATTTAAACTGGATGCAGAAAAAAATGACCGAGGTAACAAATTTAGAAAATGCTTCCGGTACACTTGCCGATGCATTAAAGGGCGCTGATATTTTTGTCGGGGTTTCCGCTCCAAATATCGTAACTCCTGAAATGGTTGCCTCTATGAATAAAGATTCCATTCTTTTTGCAATGGCAAATCCAGTACCGGAAATCATGCCGGACGTTGCAAAGGCAGCCGGCGCAAGAGTTGTTGGAACCGGAAGAAGTGATTTCCCGAACCAGGTCAACAATGTGATCGCGTTCCCTGGCATTTTCAAAGGTGCCCTGGAAGGACGTGCCACACAGATCACCGAGGAAATGAAGCTTGCCGCTGCTGAAGCTCTGGCACATCTTGTTTCCGACGAGGAATTAAACGATGAATTTATTATGCCAGAAGCTTTCGACCCGCGTGTTGCAGAGGTGGTAAGCCAGGCAGTAAAATCCCATATCGTAAAATAAACATGGATATGTCAGATAAAAAATTTTGGGGAAACAAACCATATTTTTCCCTTGACCATTATCTAAAACAGACGTTTGGCGAAAAAGTCTACCGCCTGTCCTTAAACGGCGGGATGACCTGTCCAAACCGTGACGGGACACTGGATTCGCGCGGCTGTATTTTTTGCAGTGCCGGGGGAAGCGGCGATTTTGCCACTGCCCCTTCCCTCTCTGTCACAGAGCAGATCACGCAGGCGAAAGAACGCATCCGCAGGAAAAGTAACTGCCGGAAGTTTATCGCCTATTTTCAGGCATACACGAATACCTATGCTCCCGTTTCCTATTTAAGAGAACTTTTTACGGAGGCGATCGCACAGCCGGATATTGCTGCACTCTCCATCGCAACACGCTGTGACTGTCTCCCACCCGAAGTGCTCGATCTGCTCTCCGAATTGAACTGTCAAAAACCTGTCTGGATAGAACTTGGTCTGCAATCCATCCACAATGATACGCTGCGGCAGATCCGGAGCGGTTTCACTTATGAGCAGTATTTATCTGCGGTGGATGCCCTGAAAGAACGTGGTCTTTCCGTTATCACGCATCTGATCCTCGGATTGCCTGGTGAGACGAAAAAATTGATGCTTGCATCGGTAGACGCTGTTGCACATCTTCCGATAGATGGCGTAAAACTGCAACTTCTCCACATACTGAAAGATACCGATCTGGCTCTGCTCTATGAAACAGCGCCTTTTCCCGTTTTTTCTCTGGAGGAATACTGTGATTTTGTTGTGACCTGTATCGAACATCTCCCACAGGAAATGGTGATCCACCGCCTCACAGGCGACGGTCCACGTTCCCTTCTGATTGCACCGCTGTGGAGCACGGATAAGAAACGCGTCTTAAATACGATATACAAGCGCTTCCGGGAGCGTGATACATGGCAGGGAAAGCTATATCAATAACGGATATGGGCGATTGCAAAACTCATAATTAAAGTAGCGCCAATTGTGAAGAATTGACAAAAGCGTGTCTTCGAAAATTTTGTTAATTCTTCACAATATTCTCAACTTGAATCAGAGTTTGGCAATCGTCTAATACCCACATAAAAGAAAGAGGTGTATATAAATGGCCGAACCATTTACCATATATAAATTAACAATTTTAAACATGTTGGATAAAGTTGATTTTCCATTGACCAATACACAGATTTCGAACTTTTTTCTCGAACAGGACTACACCGATTATTTCCGTGTCCAGCAGGTCATCAGTGATCTGGTCGATGCCGATCTGATCCATGCAGAATCCACGCACAGTAACACCCAGTACACCATCACTGCTGCCGGAAAAGAGACGCTGGAATTTTTCAAAGACAAGATTTCTGACGCGATTGAACACGACACGATGGCTTTTCTGGAAAAAAACAAACTTCAGCTTCGAAACGACAATTCCATTCTGGCGGATTATTATAAAACTCCAAATCAGGATTACGCCGTGCGCTGTCAGTACCGCGAACATAATACAAACATCATCGATCTGACGTTAAGTGTCAAAAACCGTGCACAGGCAGAAGCAATCTGCAACAACTGGAAAAATCTGAATGAAGATGTATATGCGTATCTGATGGATATGCTATTGAAGTAATATCCGGCTATATATCGCAAATCCGTTATGGATATTACATCCATTTATTTTTAGATAAAGGAATTATAAAATATGGCAAAACAGAACTGGAAACCGGGAAATATGCTCTATCCGCTCCCTGCGGTCATGGTGAGCTGTCAGAGTTCCACAGCGCACGATTCTCTGTGCGAAAAACCGGAATTAGATGGAAAACCGAATATTATCACCGTTGCGTGGGCTGGCACAGTCTGCACCAATCCGCCGATGGTTTCGATTTCCGTCCGCCCGGAGCGCTACTCATACCACCTGATTGAGGAGTCCGGCGAATTTGTGATTAATTTAACAACCGAAAAATTGGTGAAAGCTACCGACTACTGTGGTGTCCGCTCCGGCCGTGATGTCGACAAATTTAAAGAAATGCATTTGACGCCGCTCGCTTCAAAACACATCCATGCACCCGGAATTGCGGAAAGCCCTGTGAATATCGAATGCAAGGTTCGTGAGATCAAACCTCTCGGCAGCCACTCCATGATCCTTGCGGATGTTGTGAGCGTTACCATTGATGACACCCTGCTCGATGAGAAGGGAAAATTCGAATTAAACCAGAGTGGTCTTGTCACTTACTCCCACGGAGAATACTTTCTTCTTGGGAAAAAACTTGGCACTTTTGGATACAGTGTAAAAAAAGAGAAAAAGCGAAGTCGTTAGACTTTGGCTTTTTCTCTAAGATCGTTTTCTTCACTTATTCTTTACAATTTCATTTTTCCTGAGTACCTTCTAAATCATTTTCTTTGTATATTGCATAAACAATGTCTATGATCACCCCTTCATCCGTTTGTTCCATTTCATTATAAACCACCTGAATATGCTCACCAACTGCCAGCTCTGGGACTCCATTCGCTGATACCACCTCTTTTGGAACTAATATCATATCACCGGTCTCCCTAATTGATTCCGAATCATCCGGACTTACAACAAAATAATTATCTGTTATTTTCAAAATTGTCCCAGCAAAATAATTTTGTGACTTTTCATTGCATCCACCAACCAGCAATAAAACAATTGCAAATAACATACATAATTTATTCTTCATAAACTGTCTCCTGCCCAATTGAGGCATATCTATATTTACCACTCCTGCATAAACGTTTATCAAATTAAAACATATATTATCAATTCTTTATTCTGCGTTTCGACATTTAAACGTCATCATACCACTCACAATAAAAAATACGATATTACAAATGTTCAAAATAAACGTAATTGCACTGCCACTTAAATTATTTTCATCCACATAACAGCCTTCCGTCCAGACAATAAGATTTGATAACACAACAATGCCAAGAATATTAACAAAATAGATTATTTTATTAATAGATTTCTGTTTTTTCATTGCAAAACCTACTGCAATAAGATTGCAAACAGATATTGCCAGGCAAATACATTCTGCTGCTTCTAAGTATTTAACCATTTCTAAATCCCCCACTTTCCGAAATCATTCAAATACGATCTTTGTACTTTTCATTATCTTTATTCTAACAAAAGTATTTACCCAATGCAACTCCACTGCTCAGTGCAAAGAAATTTTAAAGAATTTTGCTTGATAATTTCTTTAAATATGCATATACTATAAATATAAAAGCTAATTTGCAAGACGAGATTCCAATTTGTAAATAAGTAGAAAGGAGTGTTGTATATGGCACAAGCAGTTAATGTTAATTTTAAATTGGATGCAGATGTTAAAAAAAGTATGGAGCAAGTATGTTCTGAACTAGGTCTTTCCATGAGTGCAGCATTTACTATATTTGCAAAAAAGGTAGGCAGAGAAAAACGTATTCCTTTTGAGGTATCGGTAGATCCATTTTACTCCGAGAGCAATATCCGTTATCTAGAAAATATTGTACACGACATAAAAAACGGTAAAGCCAACTTTGCAGAGCATGAATTGATAGAGGTAGAATAATGCGGTTGTGTTATGGGAAGCGCTTTTACTGATTCGCTATAGAGCGGTACTTCTTGAATCTTCCTTTTTCGATTTTTCTGCCTGCTCTTTTATATACTTCTGTACTGCTTCATCTGTGATATTACCAATTGTTTCTACATAATATCCTCATGCCCAAAATGCTTTATCCCATTTGCTTTGCAATTCTGAATGTCTAGCATAAAGCATTAAAGTACTTTTTCCTTTTAAATATCCCATAAAATCTGAAATACTGATTTTGGGTGGAATAGCTAAGCTCAAATGAACATGATCTACACATACCACTCCTGCTATAATGTCTACATCTTTGTATTTACACAATGTACTTATTATTTCTCTCACATCATTTTTCATATTTCCATATAAAATTTTCTTTCTGTACTTTGGAATAAATACTATATGATATTGGCATTTTCATTTTGTGTGTGATAAACTTTTATTGTCTATATGGATTGCCTCCTGTGTTTAAATTTGTCTTGCAACACTATTCTTAATATAACACAGGAAGTTTTTTATTAATATCCTCACCGTTTCCAACTATTCCATTCTTCCTAACATAGTTGGGGATTAAACCTTTCATTCAATCAGATTTTTCCTGTCATCCTAACTGATAATGGTTCTGAATTTACTGATATTCTTGGTATGTAAACTTTCTATATAATATAAAAGCAACGAACCAAAATATTTTTTGTTAATCAAATGGATCAAATGAAAAAGATACTTCACTGAAACCTTATACACAAGCAGATATAATACTTACGATGAATCACATTAATAATTATAAATAAAAGGCTATTTTCAGACTAAGTGCATTTAATTTAATTCAAAATGCTTTACCTAACGATTTCTTCACACTATTGGACTTTGAAGAAATCCCAGCTGAAAAAATAATTTTGAAACCACCTCTTATAAAATTATTTTTCATGATTCTAACAACGAATCATACTTTTCTTGCTTATAGCGAAACATTTCTGCATATCTTTTATTGTTCTTCAGCAATTCTAAATGTGTTCCATCTTCTAGCGCCTTTCCCTTTTCAAGTACAATAATCCTATCTGCTAAATATAAATTTAACAAGTGATGCGAGGTAAAAATTGTTATTTTATTTGCTGCTATTTCTTTTATTGATTCAAAAATTTTTTTTTCAGCTATTGGATCCAAATTTGATGACGGTTCATCTAACACTAAAACTGTATGGCTACGGTAAAACACTCTTGCTAAAGCCAATTTTTGAAATTGACCACCTGATAATTCTATTCCGTCTATATCAAAAATCCTTGTTAAATTTGCATCATAATGCTTTGGTGATTTTTCTACTATTTCACCAAAACATGCTTTCTCTAACGCCATTCTAATCTCTTGTTCTTCGGGTTTCTTTTTTAAATCTGCAATCCAAAAATTTTCACGCAAGGTAAAACCATAATTAATCATTTCTTGAAAATACACACTAAAGTTTGAACGGAGTTCTGAAACCATATAATTTTGTATATTAATTCCATTGATCAATATTTTTCCACTACTAGGATTATATAACCGTAAAAGTAATTTTATTAATGTAGATTTTCCCGAACCATTTAATCCTACTAGTGCTATTTTTTCATTTTTACTTATCTTAAAACTTACACCATTTAAAGTAGGATTTTTTTCATCTGGATACGTGAAAAACACATTGTCAAATTCAATTGTATCTATTTTACCTATTTTTAATTTTCCTTTATCTTTTATTTTACTTTCAAATTGATTAAGTGATTTTATGTTATCAATTTTTAACCTGTTACCATATATTTCTATTGCTGAAGAAGAAATTGAATAAATAGCATTCCATAATTGTACTATCAGCCCTGTATACAACGTATACATTCCAATTGAATCATATCCTTTTAAAATGTTAAATGCGATATTTATACTAATAAATGTAATAACTATCTCCGGTAAAAATTCGAGTACCGTTGTTGCTATAACCCACTTTCGATTTACGTTACGTCTTTCATTTAATAATCTTTTCCAAATCATTAAATATTTCTTTTTTAACCATTCACCTGTATTATACAACCGAATCTCTTGTGCATAATGCTTATCAGTGGCTATACTTTGTATATATCCCATCTGACGTTGAGCACTTATTTGTTTAAGATTTAACTCATATAATAAACGAGTATGTTTTACTGTTGCTATAGAAGATGGCAGCGTTGATGCTAATACTGTAATTCCATATAAAATATTTTCTTTGCATAAAATTATAAAAACAATCACAAAAGATACTACTGAGCTTATTGCTGAAATTACATTCCACAAAATATTTATAATTGAACTAGCATCTTGATTTGCTGCTAATATTTTATCATTAAAATAGGGTTTATCAAAATATTCGATATCTACTTGTAATGATTTATTCATTATCATCATTGAGATTTCACTATTTATCATTTCGCTATGAATGCTTTGACAATATTGTATTAGTGTTTGTACTAACTTTTGTATTAATGTCATAAATAATAGCGCAGTAAAAAGTTGTATTATTCTATTGATTGTATTTACATTATTTTCTGATTTAGACAATATATCTATTATATATTTACTAATATAAGATATAACTATTGAAATAACCGGAACACATATTGCACCTCCTATTCGAATAATAGTATAACACGGAGATGTTTTCCATGAAAAAGGAATCGACCACTTTATTACAGAAAAATATCCTTTTAAATATTTAAATAAACCTTTTCTAATTTTATTTTTCATATATTATTCCTATTAATATTTTAATTCTTATCATATATTTAGTGTAAGTAATAATCCAAATTATATTATCTATTAACTAAATATATTATTAAAAAGGCTAATACTCCTCCAATTGGTGCTACTATGTCAATAACAAATTGTGTTCTATCTCTAAACACCCAAAATAGAAGTTTCCATAAAATTACTCCACAACACCCCCCTATACTATTTAATATTACATCATCAATATCAGCTACTCCTACTGAAAAAACAAATTGGATTATTTCAGCCAATATGCTGAACAATGTAATAATCAACGTATTAAATATTACCGATTTGTCACGTCTCAGCATTGTTAAATATATTCCTAATGGTATGAAAACAACTACATTACCTAACAAATTACTCCACGCAAAATTTCTAACTATTATATCATTCCCCAAAAAATAATTCATTATTTCACGAAACGGAATCAAGTTAACTGATCGAATCGAACCTACTCTTCTTTTGCAAAACAATACACCAAACAAAATCAAAATATAAGTCAACATTACTGAATATCTGATAGCATATTTAAATATATGTTGTAAATAAAATTTGTTATTTTTATTAGACATATTTTCCCTCATATAAATTATTATGTAACGTACAGGAAACAACAAATCCTAATGATCTGTTGTTTTCCATACGCGATGTTATGAATTTTTAAATCTTTTACATATCAGAAAGTTTTCAAATATAATATGTTTTACAAACTTGATGTACGATCTGTAATTGATGCAATTTCGCGATATGAGCCAGTATTATACCCAATTCCTATGACAGAATCGCAATAGCACCCACAATTGCTACAAGTATCACTTGGACCTTTACCTGTTGCAAAATTAACATTTGCACTCCCGCCATTAGATGCACAATAACATGCTAGCGGCTGAATAGGACTATTCATATTTCTTCCAATAGGATTTATTAATTCCATATTTTTCCTCCATTTCTATTCAATAGTAACTGAATTTAATTCATTGATCATTTCTGGATTAAGTGTCATAACCTCGTGATATATAGAAAGACTTTCTGATATACGTTTCCTTGTATTTCTACACATTGCATGCCGATGTGAAAAATCCACTTCATTTTCTCCAAAGCAATTCATATAACAATTATTACATAAATTTATAGCCCAACATTCTCCACAATATTTAATTTCCTGTTCAACAAAATCATCAACATATTTCTTCTTTATAAAACTTATATCAAATCCACTATTAATGTTTCCAATCGGTAACTGCGTTCCGATTCTCTCACATGGAAGAAAATCTCCATTAACAGTAACATATAATCTTCTTGCACCCGGAATACAACAACCATTTAATGAATACTGATTTATCGGCTTTTCAGAAATTACTCTTTTATGTATTTCTAATAATGCTCCCCTTCTAAAATAATTCATCGAAAAAGTTGATTTTTCTATATTGTTCAATGTCCAAATCATTAATGGATCATATATTTGATCTGACTCGTCTATATCTTCCCATTTATTTTCAATTCTTTGGTTTATTTTTTCATATTCCTCTGGAATTGAAGTTTCAGAAACATAAGATATCAAAACCATAAAATTATATTTTTCTTTTAACTTTGAAAAAAAATCATTTATAACTTCAAATTTTTCTTGCGTATATGGTTGAGTAACAACAACACTAAACGCTATAGGTTCATCTGAATTAATTGAGTCCTTCTTTGCTTTCATATATATATCCAATCCCTTCATTGCTGCTAAAAAGGCACCCTTTCCATTTGGGAAAACTCGTTGCATATTATACACTTCTTCTGGTCCATCCATGCTTACTACAATAGAAAAGTTTTTCACTTTTGTTAAAAACTCTGCCATTTCTTCTGTCATTAATGTCATATTACTTGTCATAGAGTACATTACTTCGCGATTAGAATAAACTTCTTCTACATAATTAATAATTTCCTTTATCACCTGAAATCGAAGTAATGGTTCACCTCCATAAAAACCAATATACACTTTCTTATCATTTGGGGAATGAGTCATTAAAAAATCTATTGATTTCTTAGCTGTTTCGATTGACATATCATTTTCCCCAAAAGTCCGATAATCACTGTTTGTTTCACTATATACACAATATTTACATCTTAAATTACATCTCTCTGTTAATTCTAGTGTAATCGAACTCATATTATTATTAACATTTTCACTTAATTCAAAATGCGATCCTGTTATATTTTCTTTTGATAAAATAGGTGCAGAAAAAAGGTTTTGAGTTTCTATGGCTTTACAAATTTCTTCAAGTGCCTGTTCCATATTTTCTTTTTTCATTTTTATCTTATACAAATTATCAAAATCATTTGTCTTAAATAAACAATCAAGAATACGATATATATCAGAATCAATTTTAAATACTTTTCCTGTTCCTGTATCTATAAAAAATAATGCATTGCTTGTACGAAAAGTTTTTCCTAATCTGAACCAATTTCCATTTCTACTTTCTATAATTTTTCTATATTTTTCCATCTTTCCCTTTCTTTTCTATTATAATTATGTTCTTTATTGCACATTTCTCTCATGGGTACAAAATGTAAATAGTTTATACGATACTTTAGTGTTTTCAATCCCCCTAATTTCATTATTTTCATTTTCAAAATTCATTCTCATATTTTTCTTGCTTCAAAAACTAAATGTGCAAACATTTGTTCTATTTTTTTTAACATCAATCTCTATTAATAAAAAACTATTGCAATATGTTTAATTCATGAACTCCTCTTTAAACCTATTATATTCTATCTTTTTGCATTTAAATAACATCATACTACCTGCAATAAAAAATAAAATATTACAAATGTTTAAACCAAAAGTAATTGTATTGCCCGATAAATTATCCTCATCTACATACCACCCTTCTATCCAAACAATAAGATTGGATATAGCAACAACTCCCAAACTATTAACAAAATACATTATTTTAAAAATTGGTCTCTTTTTCTTCAATGCAAAACCTATCGCAATAAAATTACAAATAGATATTGCCAAACAAATATACACTACCATTTCTAAATATCTAACCATTTTTAAATTACCTACTTTCAGAAATTGTTCAATACTACATTTGACATTTGTTTCTTCATTGAAATAATATCATTACCAAAAAGATTGATCATAATTATAATTTTTATTGCTTACCATTTTTTGAGACTATCACCTTTTTTGTATTAGATTCCATAAGCTTTTTAGGAATCTCAAAATCATACATTCCTAGTGTGAGCGATTTTCCTACTCCAAATTTTCCAAGCCTGCATAACATATTGATACTCTTTTTTCTCAAATTGTTCATTTACTATTCCTCCTACGTTGTTTTATCTGACAATATAATTTTATCATGCAAAGAGACAGTAATATATTTTTTTCTCAAAAGACATGCTATATCTAGTTAGCGTACCACTTTTGTTTTTCAACTAACGTTTAAGTACTCAAAATCTACTTAAACGTTAGTCTTTCACACTTATAGTTATAATTTACAACTTTATACCCAATGTGTACTACTGCTAATATATAGATTTATTGCACCTTAAAATAAACAAAAAACGATTCAAAAGATTTTTTTCTCTCAAACCGTTTAAATATTTGTCTATGTATTTACTGATATTTACTTTTAACCTGTCGAAGTAACCTATGTGAAATAGGGCATTCCGCTTTATTTTTCATTATAATCAGCTTTTCAGCATAACTTACTTCCTCTATATTTTTCCTATTTACCAAATATGCTCTATGGCATCGAATAAACTCTTCGCCCACCTCTTCCTCAATATTCTTCATTTTTCCAAAAAACTCCATACTTTTATTTTCCGTATGAACTATCAATTTATGCTCGCTAGCAGATGTTTCAAAAAACATAATACTATCATACTCCAAAGTAATTTTTCTGTTTCCCCGTGTTATTGTAATTGTTTTTTCCTCCCCTCTGGTAATGTTCATATATTTTATATTTACATAATCCATACACTCACAAATACGATGTTGTAACTGTTTTGGCTCATCTTTTAATATAAAATCTAAAGCCTCAACTTTATATTGAAAAGTCAAAAAAGCCATTTCTGAATGTGAAGTTACAAAAACAATAAAACCGCGTGGATCATACTCCCTAATTTCTTTTGCCAATGTCAAACCGTTTTTTGCAGCTTGTAAATCAATATCAAGAAAATAAAGACCTGTATTCTTTGATAATTTTAATTCTTCTATAATTTTTTCAGGGTCATCTGTTGCTATTTTTAATTTCATATCATATTCTTTGATTAAAATTGCTGCTTTTACATAACGTCTTATAATTTCCCTTTGTTCATCAGAATCTTCGCATATATATATGTCTATCATTATATCCCCCTTAACGTTTAAGACAATTTACGCTACACTTAAGCAAAAATCTTTTTATCGATTTCTTTTATTATATAATAAACTTACTCTTTTTAGGATGGTATATCTCATGGAAAATTTTTTCAACATTTTTACTAAAAAACTAATTCATATTCTTGATCCAGATAATAAATGTACAGAATTAGAATATCTCCAAATGTATTATGGCATTCAAACTTTAACTTATAATATTATTGTAACATCTTTAATTCTAATATTATCATACTTTTTGAAATGCTTTTTTGAAACATGCTTACTTTTTGCTACTTTTGGAACTCTACGCCTTATTGCTGGTGGACTTCATTTTAACAGTATTTTTAAATGTATCAGTGTAACTACTCTTATTATGCTTGGAGGTGGAAAGTATATTGCTATTACTGACACCGATACTTTATTATGTATTGTTCTCTGTATAATTGCAAACACAGTTTTTCTAATTCACATACCTAAGGGAACAATCAAAAATCCATATTCTCAAGAATACAGCCACTTACAAAAAAAGCGTTTGAGTATTGTATCTGCTTTATTAACCATTATCGCTTTTTTTGTTAAAGAGCTACGAGCTACAATAGTAGTGGCAATGTTCCTTGTTGCCATTTTTTTACTTCCTGAACTCATCCATAGATTTCAAGCAACTGAGTAAAATATCCATTTTCATATTCGGTATCCATAATTACATTATTATAAGCATTTATAATTGTTTTTACATTATATAATCCAGTTCCTCTGCGTTCACCTTTTGAGCTTATTCCTAAAGTTCCAAGCTTGCAGTAGTCAATATTCTTCTTTATATATGTATTTTTAACTATAAAAGTAATATCCTTGTCCATTTTTATAATACTCAAATCAATGCTCGGTTTTTCACATTCCTGGCATGCCTCAATCGCATTATCAAGAAATATTCCTATAATACGTACAAGATCAATACTTTTCATATTTACCTTATCAATTTTTTCTATAATTTCAAGATTTACTTCTACCTTCAACTCTAACGCATAATTTATTTTTACTGAAATCAAACTTTTTAATTCAATTATGTCTAGATTGTGCAATTTGGCTACCACATCCTTTTCCTTGTTAAACAAATTACTAATAGGAAAAATTTCCATATCATAATATTTCTTCAAACCGTCCATATCATTTTCCTCTATATAGCCAACCACACTCAACATAACATTTGCATAATCATGTCGAAACACCCGCATATTTTGATACAGTTCCTCAATTTGTTTCATATACTCTTGTAAATTATCATATGAATTTTGTTTCATCATAATATTGGCATTCGTTTCATATTCATAAACAATAGTTGCCACTATCAAAAAAGTCAAAACAACATATGCAATATATAAAATAATGCTTGTAAACAATACTCGCGGAGGAGATCCTGCTTGTTCTGTTACCATAATATTCATAACAAAAATCAACATACAAAGAATTAGATCCGCACCAAGTATTATTAAAATTTTAGGTGATAACGGCAAAAAATATTTTCTTTTTATTTCCACTACCTTTTTAGACGTCAAACGGCATACCACATAAAAAACCGGATAGTCTATCAACATATAAATAGGCCAATGTATACTCAGATCCATACCAATAATACTCCACACAAAATGTGTCAAATTATCTACAACAACCAGTAATGTATATGAAAAAATAATTAAAAAAACATTCCATAACCAATCTTGTCTTTTCAGATAACAAACATACAAAATTATAACAGTAAACATTGGTATTACAAATAGACTACCTATATATTCCCTAATAAGCACTATATTAAACACAAGCATAGTTGTAATCACTATATTATTTTTAAGATTAAGTCGAAATGTTAAACTACAATTAAATAAAATCAAATATGATAAAATGCTCATAACAATGATTTGTATTTCCATATTTTCACATTCACCTTTCTCATTAATGGATTAATTTTAACAAAAGTATTTTCCCAATGCAACTCCCCTTAATAGCAGAAAACAGAACAAAAAAAACTGCTCTATTTTCAGAATTATAAGAAATCCAATCCTGAAAACAAACAGTTTTTTTTATTTTTATAAAATTGTTATCCTATGTAATTTACATAATTTTCTTAAAAAGTAAAGCAATTATATACAAATACTAATTTAATCTTACTGCACCGACAAATAAGAATATCCCATCAGGCTTTCATCCACTTCCCTTGCAGCTTCGCGGCCTTCGCGGATTGCCCACACGACAAGCGACTGCCCTCTGTGCATATCACCTGCGGTGAAAACATTTTTCACATTGGTCGCATATGCGCCCTCTGCGGTTGCTACATTGGTTCTCGCATTCAGGTCTACCCCAAACGCATTCGCAATATAATTCTCAGTTCCTAAGAATCCGGCTGCGATCAGCACAAGGTCTGCATCCATTTTCTGTTCGGAACCCGGAACTTCTGCCATCATCATACGGCCTGTTTTCTCGTCTTTTTTGCTCTCTAATTTCACCGTGACAAGTCCACAGAGATTTCCATTTTTATCTTTCAGAAATTCTTTTACCGTGGTCTGATAGATACGTGGGTCATGTCCGAATACTGCGATCGCCTCCTCCTGACCATAATCTGTCTTGCAGACTTTTGGCCACTCCGGCCACGGATTGTTCTCCGCTCTCGTATCCGGCGCTTTCGGCATCATCTCAAGCTGTGTCACACTGGCTGCGCCGTGACGGATAGATGTGCCCACACAGTCATTTCCGGTGTCACCGCCACCGATGATGACCACTCTTTTTCCTTTTGCAGAAATGTACTGATTGTCTTTCAATTCAGAATCCAAAAGGCTTTTTGTGGTAGCTTTCAAGAAATCCACTGCAAAATAAATACCTTTCGCATCTCTGCCCGGTGCCTTGATATCTCTTGGATTTTTGGCTCCACATGCCAGAACAACCCTGTCATATTCTTTTAACAATTTTGCAGCTTTGACATCTTTGCCGACATTCGTATTTGTGACAAATGTAATGCCTTCCTCCTTCATAATGGAAACCTTGCGGTCGATCACCCATTTTTCCAGTTTCATATTCGGGATTCCGTACATCAACAGTCCACCCACCCTGTCATCCCGCTCGTATACTGTTACCAAATGTCCACGCTTGTTCAGCTGGTCTGCCACTGCAAGTCCGGCAGGACCGGAACCGATGACTGCGACTTTCTTTCCTGTGCGGACTCTCGGTGGTTTTGCTTGCGCATAGCCCTGCTCATAAGCATTCTCGATAATGCCATGTTCGTTTTCCTTACAGGTAACGGCATCCCCCCAATGTCCACAGGTGCATGCTGCTTCGCATAGTGCAGGACATACCCTTGATGTGAACTCCGGGAAGTTGTTTGTCTTTTTCAGACGGTTGTATGCCTGCTCCCAGTTCCCTGTGTATACAAGATCGTTCCACTCCGGGACAAGGTTATGTAACGGGCATCCGCTCGTCATTCCCATGATGTTCATTCCAGCCTGACAGAAGGGAACGCCACAGTTCATGCAGCGTGCGCCCTGTATCTGCTGTTCTTCCTTTGACAGTGGTGTGTGGAATTCGTTAAATTTTCTGATACGCTCCAATGGTGCTTCACTCACCGATGTCTCTCTTTTATAATCCATAAATCCGGTTGGTTTTCCCATGATATTTCCTCCATTTTCTTTTCGTATTCCCTACTGACGATCAACCTCTCGTATTCGCATAGAATGCTTCGATCTGTGCCTGTTCGGATGAGAGACCTTTCTCCTCCATCTGAACGATAGCCATCAGCATACGGTTGTAATCATACGGGATTACTTTCTTAAATTTCGGCAGATACTCACTGAAGTTATCCAGAATTTCCTTACCTTTTTCGGAATTGGTAAATGCCACATGCTCTTTGATCATGTCTTTTAATTCCATAACATCGTATTTATTGGATACTTCCTCAGAAAATACCATCTCTTTGTTCATGCGGGTGTAAAGGTCGTTATCCTCATCTAACACATAAGCGATACCGCCGCTCATACCAGCCGCAAAGTTTTTGCCGGTTTTACCTAGAACTACGACACGTCCGCCTGTCATATACTCACAGCCGTGGTCGCCAACGCCCTCGACAACTGCCACTGCGCCTGAGTTTCTTACGCAGAAACGCTCGCCTGCAACACCGTCGATGAACGCCTTACCGCTTGTTGCGCCGTAAAGTGCAACGTTACCGATAATGATATTGTCCTCGGCTTTGAAAGTGGAATCCTTCGGAGGATAAACAACGAGCTTACCGCCTGAAAGTCCCTTGCCGAAATAATCGTTAGAGTCGCCCACAAGCTCGAGGGTCAAGCCGTTCGGGATAAATGCGCCGAAGCTCTGTCCGCCTGAGCCGTTGCAGACTATCTTGTATGTATCGTCAGCAAGTGTGTTATAATACTTTCTTGTTATCTCTGAGCCGAAGATAGTACCGAATGAACGGTCTGTGTTCTTGACATTTACTGTGATAGACTTCTTCTCACCACTCTTAAGATTTTTCTCGAACTCCTTCATGAGTACCTTTTCATCAAGAGTGTTTTCAAGCTTGAAGTCATACTTGGATTTCTTGTTGTATTCTACCTTTTCTGAAACGTAATCAGAGTTGATGATATTAGAAAGGTCAACTTGTGCCGCAGTGCCTGTGATACCAGCCTTTGGCTTGATAAGGTCAATTCTTCCCACAAGCTCGTCAACTGTTCTTACGCCAAGCTTTGACATATATTCTCTAAGCTCGGAAGCCACGAATATCATAAAGTTCATTACATATTCAGGCTTGCCGGGGAACTTCTTTCTAAGCTCCGGGTTCTGTGTTGCAACACCAAATGGGCAAGTATCAAGATTACATACTCTCATCATTGCACAGCCGAGTGTTATCAGCGGAGCTGTTGCAAAGCCGAACTCCTCTGCGCCAAGGATCGCTGCGATAACAACATCACGGCCTGTCATGAGCTTTCCGTCTGTTTCGATAACGACCTTGTTTCTAAGACCGTTCTTGATAAGGGTCTGATGTGCTTCTGCAAGTCCAAGCTCCCATGGAAGTCCTGCATTGTAGATAGAGTTTCTCGGAGCCGCACCTGTACCACCGTCATAGCCTGAGATAAGGATAACACCTGCGCCTGCCTTTGCAACGCCTGCCGCAACTGTACCAACACCGCACTCAGAAACGAGCTTTACAGAAATTCTTGCGTTCTTGTTTGCGTTTTTCAGGTCATAGATAAGCTGAGCTAAGTCCTCGATAGAATAGATATCGTGGTGTGGTGGAGGTGAGATAAGCGACACGCCAGGTGTGGAGTGTCTTGTTTTAGCTATCCATGGATAAACCTTTTTGCCGGGGAGATGACCGCCCTCGCCAGGCTTTGCGCCCTGTGCCATTTTTATCTGTATCTCATCAGCAGATGTGAGGTATCTTGAAGTTACACCGAAACGTCCCGAAGCCACCTGCTTGATAGCTGAACATCTGTCCTCAGAAGTACCCTTTGTGAGAAGTCTGTCAAGGCTCTCACCACCCTCGCCTGAGTTTGACTTGCCGTGAAGTCTGTTCATTGCGATAGCAAGTGCTTCATGAGCTTCCTGCGAGATAGAGCCGTAGGACATAGCGCCCGTCTTAAATCTTCTTACAATAGAGTCAACGCTCTCAACTTCCTCCAGCGGAACAGGATTTTCAGCAAAGTTGAAATCCATAAGACCTCTGATGTTCACAGGGTCCATTTCCTCAGAGATAAGCTTTGAATACTTCTTGTATGTTTCATAGTCGCCAGTCCTTGCAGCCTGCTGGAGCAGATAGATAGACTGAGGATTGTAGAGATGCTCCTCCTTGCCGCTTCTGAACTTGTGGCTTCCTCTTGATTCAAGCTCTGTGTCTGTGCCAAGTCCAAGAGGGTCAAAGGCTGATGTATGAAGTCTGTCAACGTTTTTCTCGATGTCAGATATTGTGATACCGCCTATTCTGCTGACTGTACCTGTGAAATACTTGTTTATAACATCCTGACCGATACCGATAGCCTCGAATATCTGTGAGCCTTGATATGACTGTATAGTAGAGATACCCATTTTTGAAGCTATCTTTACGATACCATGGAGAACAGCCGCATTATAATCGTCAACAGCGGCATAGTAATCCTTGTCGAGAAGGTCGTCAGCAATAAGCTCGTGGATAGTTTCCTGAGCAAGATAAGGGTTGATAGCGGAAGCACCATAGCCAAGCAGTGTTGCAAAGTGATGGACTTCTCTAGGCTCGCCGCTTTCAAGGATAATAGCAAGAGATGTTCTCTTCTTTGTAACAACAAGGTGCTGATGAAGCGCTGATACTGCAAGCAGTGACGGGATAGCAAGGTGGTTCTCGTCAACTCCCCTGTCTGAAAGGATAAGGATATTTGCGCCCTCGCTGAACGCCTTGTCTGCTTCTATATAAAGTCTGTTTATAGCCTTTTCAAGTCTTGTGTTCTTATAATAAAGTATAGGGATAACAGCTACCTTAAAGCCGGGAATGTGCATATTCTTTATTTTAAGGATATCTGTTGAGGTAAGGATAGGGTCGTGTATCTTCATTACCTTGCAGTTTTCAGGCTTTTCTTCAAGAATGTTGCCGTCCTCACCAATATAGACAGTTGTGGAGGTAACTATTTCCTCTCTGATAGCGTCTATAGGCGGATTTGTTACCTGTGCAAAGAGCTGTTTGAAGTAGTTGAACAGTGGCTGAGGCTCTTTTGAAAGCACCGCAAGCGGGCTGTCTGTACCCATAGCGGCAATAGACTCAGAGCCGTTCTTTGCCATTGGCAGGATAGATGTCATAACGTCCTCATAGGTATAGCCAAAAGCTTTCTGAAGTCTTTGTCTTTCCTCGTAGCCGTGTTCCTCTACCTTTATGTTTGGTATCTTAAGGTCTTTAAGTCTGACAAGGTTGCTGTCAAGCCACTCGCCGTAAGGCTGCTTTGAAGCATAGTATTCCTTAAGCTCGTCATCGTCGATAACTCTGCCCTGAACAGTATCAACAAGAAGCATTTTGCCCGGGCGAAGTCTTTCCTTTTCAACGATATTGTCTGACGGGATAGGAAGTGCGCCAACCTCAGATGAAAGGATAAGATTGCCGTCCTTTGTGATATAATATCTTGACGGACGCAGACCGTTTCTGTCAAGCACTGCACCCATGATATCTCCGTCAGAGAAAAGGATAGAAGCAGGTCCGTCCCATGGCTCCATCATAGTTGCGTAATACTGATAGAAGTCCTTCTTAGCCTGACTCATCGTGCCGTTGTTATCCCATGGCTCAGGGATCGTTATCATGACAGCCAGCGGCAGATCCATTCCACTCATGACCAAAAATTCAAGCGTGTTGTCGAGCATTGCAGAGTCAGAGCCTTCTGTGTTTACAACAGGTGTGACCTTATCAAGGTCGCCCTTTAAATGCTCGGACTTCATCGTTTCCTCACGAGCGAGCATTTTATCAGCATTGCCTCTGATAGTGTTTATCTCACCGTTGTGAACGATCATTCTGTTAGGATGAGCTCTCTGCCAGCTTGGGTTTGTGTTGGTAGAAAATCTTGAATGTACCATAGCGATAGCAGACTCGTAGTCCTTATCCTGAAGGTCAGGGAAGAACTTTCTGAGATCCTGCACAAGGAACATTCCTTTATATACTATAGTTCTGCTTGAAAGTGACACAACGTAGGTGTCCTCATTTGACTGCTCGAACACACGTCTTGCAACATATAGCTTGCGGTCAAAGTCAAGACCCTTTTTAACGCCCTTTGGACGCTTGATGAAGCACTGCATTATGGCAGGCATACACTGGGCAGCTCTCTTGCCAAGCACCTCAGGCTTTGCAGGAACGACTCTCCAGCCAAGGATCTCCAGACCCTCTTTTTCGGCGATTATCTCAAACATCTTCTTTGCCTGATTTCTCGCAAGCTCGTTCTGTGGGAAGAAGAACATACCAACGGCATAATCTCTCTCCTCGCCAAGCGTGATCCCAAGCTCAGCGGCGGCGATCTTCTTAAAGAATTTATGTGAGATCTGAAGCAGGATACCTACTCCGTCACCTGTTTTGCCCTCTGCGTCCTTACCAGCACGATGCTCAAGCGTTTCAACGATAGTCAGTGCATTTGCAACAGTATCGTGGGTCTTTTTGCCCTTAATATTCACTACAGCACCTATTCCGCAGTTATCATGCTCGAATTTCGGGGAATACAGGCTTTTTACATTAGTCATATCCTCCATGCGTTCCATTTTTATCACCCTTTCCTGCCAAACTGTAAAAAAATTATAGCTTATCGTTCAGCAACGTATGTTATTTCACGGCTCATAGCCGATTTTTAGCTGTTTTTAACAAAAAACTTGCAGGAAGAAATTAAAATCCTGCAATCCTGCATAAGTGCAAACAAACTCAAAGCGTGGTTTTTCGCACAAATGCAAGAAAATAGCCTTTTGCCGTCTTTTCTGACGGCTTAATCATTATAACACACATTACAGCAAAATGCAAGAGCGAATGATAAAACTTGCATAAAATCATTATTAATTTTTCATTAATCCGTATACACTTATAACCTATTATTTCATATCGTTTCCCTAGGTAAATTTCGAAAACTAACGTAACAACGCTCTTTTCAGCTTCTTTATAGCCATTTTCAGCGGTGAATCATACTCTTTGTAAAAATGCTGATAATCCTTAGAATTGTTCCAGTCGCCGCCCCATTTCCAGCCGTGACGCTTAAAAATGCAATAGCAAAGGTCTGTTCTGTCAATCTTGTGATCAAAAGCCTTGTCACGGTCCGCATACTCTGCAGCATTGGCAGGCATGACCTTATCCCCCACTATATAAGGATTGATAAGAGGGTTTATGTCTATCGCCCTTCCGTAGCTGTGAGCCGAAATAGTGTTGGTACCAGCCACCACCCTATAGTTGAAGGCAGAGGAATTGTTATCCGCCATTGACCTTTCATCATCAGCGTCATACTCGTCCACGAGCCTGATTTTTTCTATCTCATAACCGCCCTCGAAAAGCTCATAGAAGATATCCAGAACCTCCTCCGCAAGCTTCCTCGCCACGATAAGCTCCCCCGACTGCACCTTATGCTCAAAGTCATAATATCTCACACGCAGATAGGCAAGGTCGCCCAGCTTCACATAGGGATTCTCCTTATAGGAAACGCCTTTGATACGCTCTATCACCTCGTTTGGAAGCTCCTCAGCCGTAAAGCCCTCTCTGTATAATATCTTTTCCATAAAAAACACTCCTTACAAAAAGCGGTCAAGGCATGATACCTTGACCGTCCTTATTATTTATCCGCAGACTTATAGTACATAACAACAGGCGTACCGTAAGGCACGTTGTCATAAACATATTTGGCGTCGTCATAGCTCATATTTATACAGCCGTGAGAGCCGTTATATTTGTATATCTCACCGCCGAAATATCCGCCTCGCCACGTTGAATCGTGAAGACCTATTCCGCAGAGAGAAACGTTGTTCCAGAAGTTGCACTTTGTATCCCACTCGTCGCCGTCGGCATTTGTGTCTTTCATACGCTTATTGGTCTCCTTTGACCACAGCTTATAAACACCGGGGAGAGTTGTTCTCGCCTTAGATGTGGTCTGACCTGAAACTATATAGGTATCGAGCTTTTTCTTACCCTTTTCATAATACCACAGGTGCTGGTCGGTAAGGTCTATCTCAATATAAGTGTCGCCTATATCATCGTCCTTGCTTCTTGCAGACTCAACGCCTGTAAAGTCATAATAACCGGTACTGTAGTAGATAGGGTCTACCTTGTCAACGCTCTCGCCCTTTTCAAGCATATCCACAAGATCGTCACAAGTCTTTTCCTGATCTATCCACCAGCCGTATTTAGCGTCAGAGCTTATCGGCACGATTATGTCGCCCTGCAAAGTGGCGTGGAATTTTCTCTTAGTATTATATGTATCATATTTCTTTGCGAGCTTTTCCACATACTTCATGGCTTTCTTTCTGTCCACAGTGTAGCTTCCGTCATCTTTGAGCTTTATCATCTTCATAAGCTCCTCGCCCGTGAGAGTTTCTGTGGTGTAGTCAAAATCGTATGTGACAGAAAGCTGGAAAACATCATTTCGTTTCTTGCAATCGTCCTCAAGGTCTGCGCTCTTCACCTTTGGAAGAGAATAACAACCTGTGTCCTTGTCAAGCTCAACGCTAAGCTCACCTGACGCCACGCTTTGCGTAACATAAGCTTCAAGCTTTTTCATATCGGTTATCTTGTTTCCCTGCACCTCAGGGGTGATAACATAAGCCGTCTTATCCTCGTTAAGACCAAGCTTTGCATCAGCAGTTTCAACATCGCCCCAGTTTGCTTTCTCCACAAGCTTTTGTAGCTTCTCAACATCAAATGTGATGTCCTCATTAAAACTATAGGTGGAGTTCTGTATAAATCCCGAGAACCATGTTTTTCTGTTCACGCTGTCATAGATCTTCTGAAGCTCGTCCTTGCCGCTTAGTCTGTAATCAAAATCAGCCGTCTTGAAAACAACAGGCGTGCCGTCGATAGTTTTGACCGTAAGCTCATAAGGCATATCATTCACACCGAGCAGGTCGCAGGCCTGTTCAAATGTCCTTCCGCCCACGTCAATGCCATTCACTGTCGTGCCGCTCAGAAATCTGTTGCTATAGTAAGCTCTTCCAATGAAATATCCTCCGCCCACAACTATCACGATAGCCGCTGCCGCAGTGCCGCAGATAATGCCGATATTGTTGCGTTTTTTCTTTCTTTTCTTATTCTTTGACGAACCTTTGACAGAGCTGTTTTTCTTCACTGATGTCGCAGTCTTTTTCTTTATTTTTGTGGAATTTTCCGTCATCAATTATCCTCCTGTACAAAATGACGTTCGGCATTTGCCGACAATGTATCAAGAATAATTATATCATGCTTTTTTCCTTTTGTCTATAGGATAGGCTGAAAAATTTGTCACAAAAAGAGTGCCGGATTTTCTTATTTAATGTACAAATAAACGTACTGCAAACAAACTACACGCAAACACAGTAAAAAAATATCGGGCAGATAACTCCACCCGATACAATATCAGTCTTTTATATACTTGTTCTTGACCTCGCTGTAGGTCTTGCAGAAGCGGTCATGGGAGATATACGCTCCCCAGCTCATGTTATCGTCCACCTGAGGGTCCATAACATATACCTGACCGTTTATCGTTACCTCCACCCACATATGATAGCCGTAACCGCCTGCCGCCATAGCGGTCTTGCCGTCAACGGTCTTTGCGTCAAAGCCTATGTAGTTGAGCATTGCGGCGTAAACGTAAGAATATTCTGTGCAAGTGCCGTAGCCGTCCTCCAGAACAGCCTTAACAGGATTTGCCCAGCCGCCGTAATCGTAGACCGTGTTCTTTATAATATAATCGTAGCAAGCCACAGCCTTTTCGTAGTTTGTCATATCGTCTGATATTATCTTATCAAGATATTTCAGAAGTATCTTTTCTTCCTTTGCGCTGAGCGTTGCCTTTGGGGTAAGCACTGCAGAATTAAGTCGCTGTGCAGGGGTCTTGCCGTTGTCGACAACAGGCGCAGTGGTTGTAGTTGTAACAGGCTTTTTAGTTGTTGTCACCTTAGCGGTGGTGGTCTTTTTCTTGGTAGTAGTCACCGCAGGCGTTGTGGTCGTAACAGGGGCAGTTGTTGTCTTTGCAGTGGTAGTAGTTTTTGCAGTAGTAGTTTTCACTGTTGTAGTCTTTTTTGTAGCCTTTGAGGCAACAGTATCGCTGTCAGTAGTGCTGACAGGGGCAGAAGTAACAGCAGAAACCTTTGTTTCAGACTTTGAAGCCTGCTGAGTTTTCTTTGTCACAAGGCTTACTGATATGCTAGGCTTTGTGTCAGCGGAAGTCACGCTCTGCACTGCGGTCACTGACGCTGGCTTCTGTGATATTACAGAGGTCGTTACGCTTTCTGATCTCAAAGCTGTTTCGGAAGCTGACTTTGTTGTTTCGCTTTTTGCAGTTTTTACAGCCTTTACAGCCTCGATCTGAGAATTTTTCGCAGTTTCCTTGACGGCTGATGTTGTAAGAACAGTTGTGATATCCCCGATCTGCTCAGATGTTTCCTTGTCAGAAACAGCAGAAATGACCTTTGCATTTTCAGGTGGCATGACCGCACATGGCTGGATAACGTTTTTATCAAGTGTCGCAAAAGTCACAGCAGATACTGTCACAACTCCGCAGGCAGAAAGCACAGCCACACAGCGGGATATCCCCGACTTCAAATAACCCAATTCAGAACGCTCCTTTCAAACGTGATAAACTACACCATATTATAATGAATAAGGTTACAAAAGTCAAGGGGCATTGTAATCAAATTGTAATTTTCAAGCCGTTTTTTCGCTCGTTTATGAAGTTTATATGAACGTCAAGTTACAACCATTGTACATTTTATATCCCAGGAACGACAATAAGGGTTCTATTTTTATCACTTTTAACAAATTTCGCAAAACTTTTATTAATAATACCGAAAAACGGACACCTACGTTACAAAAGCCCATATTTTCCACGATATTTTACATATCTATCCACAAAATCACCCACGCAAAAAAAGAACGCTGACACAAGCCAGCGTTCCCTTTTTGAAGTATATGAAGTATATATGGAGAAAAAAGTATATGTGTAAATTTCATCTTTTTGTCTTTCTCTTATTATGTTTACATCATACTCCGCCAATGTGACAGTTTTATGATAGTGTGCTGAAAACTAATACACAAAAAATAAGTGCAAAAAAAACGCCTGCCATATGACAGACGTTTTCTCTTAGTTTAAGTAAATTACTCAGCCTGAGGTGCTCCTACAGGGCAAGTACCTGCACAAGAACCGCAGTCGATGCACTCGTCAGCGTTAATAACACACTTACCATCAGCCTCGGAGATAGCTCCTACTGGACATGCGTCCATGCAAGCGCCGCAGCCGATGCACTCATCACTAATCTTATAAGCCATTTTCACAGACCTCCTTGCATAAATTCTACAAGTATCATATCAAATACTATACTTATATAATAACACATTTTCTGAAAAAATCAAGAGGTTTTCGGCATTTCATAAAAATTTCACATAGATTTTAAGTGATTTTTCAGTTAGTATTCACTAATTAGCTAGATGCTTGCCAATTCCTGCTGTGAGATAAGTGCAAATCCTGCTTCACTCAAAGCTTCCAGAGCGGCTGTAACGTTCTCTACTCTAAGGATAAGATAAGCCGTGTTTTCCTTAGTGTTTATGAATGCAGAATACATATACTCAACGCTGATGTTGTCATTGTAGAGAGCCTTCATTGCTTCTGAAAGTCCGCCCGGACGGTCGTTTATCTCCACTGCAAGCACCTGAGTGGTGGTAACGGAAAAGCCCTCTGTTTTCAAGGCTGAAACTGCTTTTTCAAAATCGTCAACGATAAGTCTGAGAATACCGAAATCCTTTGTGTCAGCAAGGGACATCGCACGGATATTCACATCATTATCCCCAAGTATTTTTGTAACGGCAGACAATCTGCCAGGTCTGTTTTCAATAAAAACCGAAAGCTGTTTTACTGTCATAAAATTACCCCCTGTCTTTTAGACAAGCTTTCTCTTGTCGATAACTCTTACTGCCTTGCCCTCAGAACGTGGAATGCTCTTTGGCTCAACAAGTCTTATCTTCGCCTTGATGCCAAGAATATTATGGATATCGTTGGATATCTTCTTTTCAAGATCCTCGATAGACTTGACAGTATCAGAGAACATATCGTCATTAAGCTCGACTCTTATCTCGAAAGTATCAGAATTGTTCACCCTGTCAACGACTATCTGATAGTTAGGGCTTGCCTTTGATATCTTAAGAAGCACTGACTCTATCTGCGACGGGAACACGTTTACACCCTTAATGATGAGCATATCGTCGCTTCTGCCCATTGGCTTGCACATTTTGACGAGAGTTCTGCCACATGAGCATTTCTCTCTTGTAAGAATACAGATATCTCTTGTTCTGTATCTCAGCAGAGGGAAAGCTTCCTTTGTGATACTTGTGAATACAAGCTCGCCCTTTGAGCCTTCAGGAAGCACCTCGCCTGTGTCAGGGTCGATTATCTCTGCGATAAAGTTGTCCTCATTGATGTGCATACCGGACTGTGCTTCGCACTCGAAAGCTACGCCGGGACCGCTTGTTTCTGTCAGACCATAGATATCGTAAGCCTTGATACCAAGAAGCTTCTCTATCTCGTGACGCATTTCCTCCGTCCAAGGCTCAGCACCGAAGATACCAGCTTTGAGCGTAAGCTCCTCTGGCTTTATGCCCATTTCCTTTACAGTTTCACCTATATAAGCGGCATATGACGGAGTACAGCAAAGGATAGTCGAACCAAGGTCCTGCATGAACTGTATCTGTCTTTCCGTGTTTCCTGATGACATCGGCAGAGTAAGAC
>OGNE01000113.1_pt1 | contig 67335 bp, 60 predicted proteins | sample 1573401 | NCBI WGS metagenome assembly OGNE01 (sample SAMEA2581884, study PRJEB24529) | metagenome | biome: Human gut stool | place: China | collected 2011 | reverse complement strand
TGGCAAAAATACTGGCAGTTGATGATGAACCGGCAATTTTGGAAATGATAGAAAGCATTTTGAATAAGGATGGACATCTGGTTACCAAAGTAAGTAATCCACTAAAAATTAATATGGAAGAATTACATCGTTATGACCTGATTTTACTGGACATTATGATGCCTGGAATTGATGGCTTCGAATTATGCAAAAGAATCAGGGCACTTGTGGATTGTCCGATTTTGTTTCTTACGGCAAAAACGGAGGAAAACAGTCTGGTAAACGGACTTTCTTTAGGAGCAGATGATTATATTTCAAAGCCATTTGGAGTGATGGAACTTCGGGCAAGGATCAATGCACATCTTAGAAGAGAGCACAGGGAACATTCTGTCCGGATGGTTTTAGGGAGAGTCTGCATTCAGATGTCTCAAAAGAAACTGTTGATGGATGATAAAGAACTTCCGTTTACGAAAGCAGAGTACGAAATCTGTGAATTTCTGGCTAAAAACAGAGGACAGGTTTTCTCGAAGGAACAGATATTGGAAGCGGTCTTTGGCTTTGACAATGAGAGTAATGACAGTACTATAATCACGCATATCAAAAATATAAGAGCAAAATTTGCGGATTATGATTATATGCCGATAAAAACAGTCTGGGGGATTGGATATAAATGGGAAGAGTAAAGAGAAGCAATGCACTCAGCAGGATTTTTATGAGATATGTACTGGTCATGCTTGGATCATTAGTTGGTTTGGTGATTGTTGCTTATCTGCTGCTGTACCTTTTGATTAGTGTGGGCTGTATTTATCCGGCAAATTATGCAGAGCAAAAGATTAATGAAGCATATGATACGATTCTACGTGCAGATAAAGTGACTGCTGAGATGATTCCCGCACTTTGTGATTATGTAATCTTTTCAGAGAATGGAGAGAAAATAGGTGGAGATCTGTCAGAACAATACGAACAGATAGCATGGAATGTTGCAAAGTACGGAAACGCATCCGGGAAATATTTTTATAAAGTAATTGTAAGGGAAAATGAATATGTTGTATTGCAATATCGCCTGACACCTCAATATCATTCAGCTTTTTTGAGGGAGCATTTTATAGGACCACAGAATGTGATGATTATTATGTCTGTGATTGGAGCGGTAGCGATTATCATCATTCCGTCCATACGTTTTGGAAAAAGAATCAAAAAGCAGATGCAGCCTGTATTAGACGCAATCAGACAAATAAAGGATCAAAATCTGGAATATGAGACATCCTGTTCCGGTATCAAAGAGTTTGATGACTGTTTATCGGCAATCGATGATATGCGAGATGCATTGCGAGAATCTTTAGAAAAGCAGTGGAAAACAGAGCAGGAAAAGAAACAGCAGATGTCTGCTTTGGCGCATGATATTAAAACACCTCTTACGATTGTACGGGGAAATGCAGAACTACTTTCAGAGACTGAACTGACCACAGAACAGAAGAAAAATATCACTTATGTTTTGAACGGCACAACACAGATACAAAGTTATGTAAAACAGTTGATAGATGTCACAAAATCATGGAATTGCAGTGATGTTACCTATACAACGGTGAGGTTAGAAGATTTTTTCGCAGATATAAAGGAACAGGCACTCGGACTGGTAGAAATCTATCACCAGAAGATAGATTGGAAGGCGGAACAAAGTGATAAAAAGGTAACGATTGCTTATGATCCAATGTTCCGAGCCGTAATGAATGTGATTCAGAATGCAGTGGAGCATACAAAAGAAAATGGAATCATTTATATTGACGCAAAGGAGCAGGATGACCGGCTGACATTCATTGTGGAGGATAGCGGATCAGGATTTACAAAAGAAGCATTATTGCATGGCACAGAGCAGTTTTTTATGGATGACACAAGTAGAAATGGCGAAGCCCATTATGGGATGGGACTATTTTTTGCAAAAACTGTGGCTGAAAAATATGGTGGAGGTATTAAACTTTCAAATTCTGAAAATACAGGTGGGGCGAGGGTAGAAATATTTTTCCTGAGTAGTCAGGAAACAAGCTAAATAGACCGCAATTAAGCTATGTAAAAGAAATTTTACATGCTTTTATCTAATATGTAAAAGCCTTTTGATAGACATTACTACTACGTTTGAATAATGTAGAGTGGTTGCCGGCGGATATTACATTGATTGAGAAAATTAGGAACTTACTTTCAATGACAAGATAATTAAGATGGATAGAGGTAATAATGCAGATATTAGTAGATGCAGATGCTTGTCCGGTGGTGGGCATTGTTGAATCATTGGCAGAAAAATATAATATTCCGACAACATTGCTTTGTGATACGAACCATGTGTTATATTCAGATTATAGCGATGTGATTATTGTCGGAGCAGGAACTGATGCAGTAGATTACAAGCTGATTAGCATTTGTCATAAGGGTGATATTGTGGTATCTCAGGATTATGGGGTAGCTGCTATGGCACTTGGGAAAGGTGCGTATGCCATTCACCAATCAGGTAAGTGGTATACTGATGAAAATATAGACCAAATGTTGATGGAGAGACACCTTAATAAGAAAGCAAGACGAGGTTCTCACAAAAATCATATAAAAGGACCGAGAAAACGTACAGAAGAAGATGATGTGCGCTTCGCTCAATCTTTTGAAAAAATGATACAGACAGTTATACAGGTAAGATAGAAGAAGGAATGCGGATATACATTATTATTTAACCATAAGTTTATAACACACACGATCAATTTTGTGTTATGATACTTTCATGTGGTATTTTGCAGAATATAGTAGTGTTTTTCAAAAAGGAGGCGCGATATGGAACGACCACGTTTCGACATCGTGGCAAGTGGAGAGCGAATGAGAGAAATTCGCAGGCAGAGAAATATCTCTGTGAAGCAGGTCATGGAGTATATGGGTTTTGAATCAACTCAGGCCGTGTATAAATGGGAAGCCGGAAAGTGCTATCCACAGGCCGATAACTTAGTAGCCTTAGCAATCTTATATAATGTAAGCCCAATGGAGCTTTTAGTTGAGGAGGACCGCGTGTCCTCTTCAAGTTGTTTATGGGGTAATTTATTTGCAGCATAGCCAACCAGCAGTTGCTCGACGAAAGGATTTTACCTGTTTACTATAGTAAAAAAAGGAGGTTGAATCTTGAATAATTATTTGAAATTAAAAACAATGTCACCTTTTACATATTCTTATATATTTCTGGATTGTGATGAATATCTGGCAGATCAATTATTTATAAAACACAACGTACCAGTCAAATTCGGAAAAGAATATTGCAAAAATAACAGTAGATATTGTGTTATAAGCTGCAAAATTCGTAAAAGATACGAGGAAGAATTTAAGAAAGCACTAGCTGAAATGGATAACAAAATGATCTTGCGAGGTTATACTGATTATGCTGACTTTTGCGAGAATTTTAATACTATAATTGACAAGGCAAGATGTAAATGATAGGTTGCTCAATGATATGCGATTATCGAAGAGGCACAACCAGCGATATTTTGCGTTTTCATGAATTCCTTGAAACTATTTGGATAAAAGAATACAATAAAGGCAATATATTGTAGGTTGTTGTTAAAAAAATGAACCAATCAATGCAGAAAAAAGATTTAGAAACAAACACAATTTTAGTTAGGATGACATATGAAAATATTATCAAAAAATGCTTCGGACACCGAAACAAAAGATACATGTAATAATGACAAATACCATACCCCCGAACAGGCATTAAAAATTTTGTTTGGATATGATTCATTCAGGACGGGACAGAAATCTGTGATCGACAATATCCTGGCGGGGAGAGATGCTTTGGCAGTCATGCCGACAGGCGCAGGAAAATCTGTGTGCTATCAGATCCCGGCGGTGCTTCTGCCGGGAATCACATTGGTGGTTTCGCCGCTTATTTCACTTATGCAGGATCAGGTCAAAGCATTAAATGAGGCAGGAGTGCCGGCGGCATTTATCAATAGTTCGCTTTCTGAAAAAGATTATAATGAGACGATCAAGAGAGCGAGACAGGGTATTTACAAAATTATTTATATAGCGCCGGAGCGGCTCGTCACAGAGGGCTTTCTCGCTCTTGCAAAAAGCGTACCTATTTCAATGGTGACAGTGGACGAAGCACACTGTATCTCACAGTGGGGGCAGGATTTCCGCCCAAGCTACATGAAAATTGTTGAATTTGTCAAAACATTGGAGAAACGTCCGATCATCAGTGCATTTACAGCTACGGCAACAGAAACCGTCCGCGAAGACATTGTTTGCACGTTAGGACTGCAGAATCCCTTTACATTGGTAAATGGATTTGACAGGGAAAATTTGTTTTTTCAGGTGGAAAAGCCAAAGAATAAAGAACAGTACATTTTGAAATATATTTCCGAGCATAGCGGCGACAGTGGAATTATCTATTGTGCGACAAGGAAAAACGTTGATAATATATACGAACTGCTTAAGAGCAAGGGCATTTCTGTGGGAAAATATCATGCAGGAATGAGTGCTGTGGAGCGGAAAAAAATGCAGGATGATTTCGTATTCGACTACACAAGTATTGTCGTTGCAACAAATGCGTTCGGTATGGGAATTGATAAATCGAATGTCCGTTTTGTCATTCATTATAATATGCCGCAGAGTATGGAAAACTATTATCAGGAGGCAGGAAGAGCCGGTCGTGACGGGCTTGACGCCAAGTGCATTCTTTTATTTTCACCGCAGGATATTGTGATCAACCGGTTTTTATTGGATCATAAGGAAATGCAGGATCTCGATCCGGCGGACAGGGAGACGGTCAGGGAAAGGGATGTCCGGCGGCTGCAGGTGATGGAGCGATACTGCTATACAACAGAATGTCTGCGCAATTATATTTTAAAGTATTTCGGGGAAAATCCGAAAAAACCGTGTCAGGACTGCGGCAATTGCCTGCGGGAATTTGAAACTCTGGATATGACAGAAGCAGCCAAAAAAGTGATCAACTGCGTATACGAAGCGAAGGGAAGATATGGAAGGCAGATCATCATTGACACTGTTGCCGGAGCTAAGACGGCGAGGCTGGAGGAAATAGGAGCTGTTCGCTACAAGTCATACGGCGTTCTGGCAGGAACGAACAAGAATCTGTTAAGACGTTTGATCGAACAGTTGGTATTAGAGGGATATCTTCGCGTGGGGGATTATCAGGTTCTCAAACTGGGTGATATCAGTGGCCTGAAAAATCCAGAGGCTTCTGTTTTCGTTAAGATCACAGATGAAGACAAACAGCCGGAAAAGACAGCCAAAACGAAGAAGAAAGCAAAAAGTGTGGAAACACTTACATCTTCCGGCTACAAGCTGTTTGAGCGGCTTAAAAAACTCCGCCTTGAAATTGCACGTGAGGAAAGTATGCCGCCGTATATTATTTTCAGTGACAAGACCCTGATCGATATGGCAGCAAAAATGCCGGCTTCCAAGCCTGAAATGCTGGACGTTTCAGGTGTGGGCGAAAATAAATTTGCGAAGTATGGAGAGCGGTTTCTTGAGGTAATTGAGGAGTATAGGCGGGAAGTGGGATAGAAATCTATAGATTTATAAAATAGCATGGTAGTTATAGGAATGTACTTATAGTAATTCTTAATTGCAGAGCATCGCACAACATACTCAGAAAAACCGGCTAATCAAGGAGAAAACAAAATTATGATAAAAATCCTATTCATCTGCCACGGCAACATCTGTGTGATTGCCTGAAATGCCTGTGAAATCAATACTTTAAGAAAATGACAGGGTGAATTTACCCCTGTTTTACCCCTAATAATTATAGGACTACCCGATGATGGAGGTTATGAAAATAATTTCATAGAGATAATATAATATATGATATAAAAAACATAATTATTGACAGCTTGGCTATCAAGATTGCGGCTTTTAATTTATTCGTTTTGCAGTTGAAAGGACTTACTTTTTGAAATATACTGAAAGCAATGATGTGTAGATAATATATGCATAAATTGTTGCTAAAGTGAATGCGGTGTTTATACAGAAATCAGATGTTTCGGCAAGAACAAAGAAAAAAATTAATCCGGATGAGTGCTTGTAGGAGATATTATCGAAAGTCTGTAGAGTGCACCGGAGTGTTTTCAGAAACTGTAGTAGCAGTTGAAATAAACTATACTTATAAGGTGAAAATATCCGTTGAATGGAGGTGGAATGTATAATTGAAATATTTATTTTGGAATACTCATAAAAATGATGATATAAATGATGTTCTTAGTGAACTTATTATCGAAAATAACATTTCCATGGTATTGTTAGCGGAATATGCAGCCAATGCAGATGAACTTATAAATAAATTAGCTGCACGAGATATAGATATGTTGCAGTATGGAAGTTGCTCTGAACGAATAAAAATGTTCGGAAGAATAGAAAATATTCAATATAGGATGGATTCTGATCATGCAGTAATACGTATTATCAATGATAAAGACATACTTTGTTGCATTCATTTGAATAGTAAAATATATTCTGACCACGAAGAGATTAGAGAAATTCATATGGATCAGATTATAAAAGACATTCAAAATGTAGAGAGGGAACTACAGTCAGAAAATACGATTGTAGTTGGCGATTTTAACATAAATCCATATGATGCTAGTCTTATTAATGCAAGATATTTTCATGGAATTCCAATATATGAAGAGGCAAAAAAAAAATCGAGAATAATTGCAGGAAAAGAATTTTATATGTTTTATAATCCCATGTGGAATTTACTTGGAGATGCACAAGAGCCATATGGAACATATTATTACGCTGGAAATGATCCGATAAATACATATTGGAATATATATGATCAAGTAATTATTAGACCTGCATTAAGGGCACGTTTTGTAGAAAATAGTCTTAGAATAATAAAAGAAACTAAGACACGGTTTTTATTAGATAGTAATGGTCATCCAGACAAGAAAATTAGTGATCATTTACCTATAGTTTTTGAAATAAAGGAGGATTGATTATGAGCAAAAAACTTAATTTGAGCGGAAAACTAGATTTTACGGACATTGACTTAACTGCACCAGAAGTTGTTATCAATGAATTGCTAGAAGAATTGCCAGCAGAAACAAATGGCTTGATTTGTGGTAAGATTCAATCTTATAGTGGTCATGTAATGTCATACAAGACTAGAGGGATATCATCGTTAGCATTGGCTTTGGATACCACATCAGACAGAGATGTTGATATACAGAACGATTTGGGAAAAATGGGAACAGAAATTCACAAGTTTGAATGTTATCTGTATACTCCAGAATATGAAAGTTATCGTTATAGAATGTTTTTTGTAAAGTATAATGTTTCAAATTATCCAGTAACAGTTGTTCTCGAAGAAAGTATTGCAAAAAGTATATCTGGAACAAGTGGAGAATATATTTATACTTGTGATACCCGAAATGAACTTGAAGAATTGGTTGTAAATGTTTTGACATCGAAGCGAATAATTACAGTCATGCAGGAATTGATTCGTGTAAACCAATCAAAAAGAAATTTAGAGAAGACAACGGAAACTACTACAGATGAAGAAAATGGTTAATCAAATATAATAAATGCTGTAAGTCACGGAGTATGAAAAACGCATAAAATTAAGGCTTTTAGAAACGAACCTGAATTACCCTGTTTTGCCCCTAATAATTATAGGACTACCCGATAAGGAAGAATCCCTTAGCTGAATGAATAGGCTGAGGGATTTTTCCTTATTTTAATACTTGAATACATCAAAATAATATTGAAAAAATCAATATATTCAAGTATACTTATTTTTAGTAAATGGGCTACAGAGCTATGAAACTGTAACGAGTTTATTATTAGGGTAGGAAGGATCAACTATGACTGTAAGCTATAATAAATTATGGAAAAGACTTATAGATTTAAATATGAGCAAAACTCAGCTTAGAGAAAAAGCTGGTATAACAACAAATGCAATAGCAAAGATGGGAAAAAATGAGAATGTTTCGACAGAAATCATATGTAAAATATGCAAAGTATTGGAATGTCAGGTAGAAGATGTAATCGAATTAGTTGATGAAGAAGAAAAAGAGGTATGTTAGTATAGAAGAGTCCGTTTTATGGGACACATACTATGATATTATTAGAGAAAAAGTAAAGAGGTAATTGAATGTATACAAGTATAGAGCTTTTTGCTGGAGCTGGCGGATTGGCATTAGGAGTCGAAAAAGCGGGATTTAATACATTAGGTTTAATAGAATTTGATAAGGACGCAGCGGATACATTAAAGAAGAACAGACCAAACTGGAATGTTATAAATGATGATATTGCAAATATATCGTGTCTGGATTTGGAAAAGTATTTCTCTATTAAAAAGGGAGAGCTAGATCTTCTCTCAGGTGGTGCACCTTGTCAGGCATTTTCATATGCAGGAAAAAGGCTTGGGCTTGAAGATGCAAGAGGAACCTTATTTTATCACTATGCGTTATTCCTTGAAAAATTGCAACCTAAGATGTTCCTGTTTGAGAATGTCCGAGGATTGCTTACTCATGATCACGGAAAGACTTATGCAACAATGCTGGATATTTTTACAAGAGCGGGTTATACCATTGACAAACAAGTATTAAATGCATGGAATTATGATGTACCACAGAAAAGGGAACGACTTATTACCATTGGAATTCGTAATGATTTAGTAGGAAAGACCGAATACAGATTTCCGAAAGCACATAGTTATAAACCAGTTCTTAGGGATGTCCTTTTGGATTGTCCAGATGGCCCGGGGGTTCCGTATGGAGAAAAAAAGAGAAAGATTTTTGAATTGGTTCCAGCTGGTGGATATTGGAGAGATATAGATCCGGCAATTGCCAAAGAATATATGAAGAGTTGTTGGGATATGGAAGGCGGAAGAACTGGAATTTTGAGAAGAATGAGTTTGGATGAACCATCTTTAACCGTATTAACATCTCCATCCCAAAAGCAAACAGAAAGATGTCATCCATTGGAAGCAAGGCCTTTTACTGTTAGAGAAAATGCAAGGTGTCAGACATTTCCAGATGATTGGGAATTTTGTGGAAATGTATCGGCTCAATATAAACAGGTAGGAAATGCTGTCCCAGTTAATTTAGCATATGATATTGCAAAAGAAATCGCAAATTCGCTAGATATGCTTGCGGAAAATCAGAAAGTAAAGGAGGCAATGTAATGGATTGGAAACTGAAATTTATAAGTCAGGAAAACTTTGTTAAACATGTGGAAGCGACAATTGACAAGTATGGGGAAAAACTGGAATCTTTTGATATTAAGCGGTTTAACAAGAATATTATTGATCCGATTAAGTTGATATTTGATAAAACAGTATATCAGTCAACTTGGGAAGAAATGGTGGGAAACGAGATATTCCGACAAAGGGACAAATCAAATAATAACGATATCGGATATTTTCATCAGACAATATTTCAGTACATGAAAAATTGTCATGTGCCTGAAAATGGTAAAGAAGGCGGATGGGATGTTATCTATGAAAACGCAGATGGAATTCAATTGCCAGAGGGTGATGTAGTACATAAGATTTATGTTGAGATGAAGAATAAACATAATACGATGAATTCTGCATCTACCGGAAAGACATATATGAAAATGCAGAACCAATTATTGAATGATGATGATTGCGCATGCTTTCTGGTAGAGGCGATTGCGCAAAAATCACAAAATATTACTTGGAATCCAACAGTTGATGGTAAGAAGATTTCTCATAAACGTATCAGAAGAGTAAGCATAGATCAATTCTATGCACTTGTAACAGGAGAAGAAGATGCATTTTACCAGATGTGTATGGTACTTCCGGAAGTTATAGAGTCCGTAGTGGCAAAGGGTGGAGATGTTAAAGTCCCACATGATACAGTTGCAGAGGAGTTGAAAAAGATTGCAGAAATGTCAGGAGAAAAATCAGAGAATCTTGCAATGGCTCTTGCTGTCTATATGCTTGGATTCAGTTCATATATCGGATTTTCGGGATTGATAGAAGGAAAGAATTCTGTTGATGAGAACTTCTTGAAAAGAATTTATGCATATGCAAAGGAATTAAAGTAGAGAAAACTATACTATTTTAGAAGAAAAAAGTGAACGAATGGTATATAAATTTGCGGGAATTGCTTATATGATGATAAAAGGTGATTATTATGGAGATACAATTTGAAGATTTAGACAAATCAGATTTTTTTATTGATTGTATATATAAAGGTGGAAAGGCTCCTAATATGTCATCAGAGCCATTTCATAAACTGATTCCGGGATGTGAAAATGCTGGAGGATTTAGAAAGAAACTTCGTGAAGATGGCTCAGGAAAGTATGCGTATATTGTTTTGTATACTTCAATGGAGGAACTAGAATGGCCTGATTATTTGGATGAAGAGACAGGGATATTTCGATATTATGGAGATAATAGAGAACCTGGTCGAGAATTAACAGATACGAAAAAAAAGGGCAATAAAATATTAGAAATGGCATTTTCTCTTTTGAATGAAGGGAAGAATCTTGAAGATATGCCCCCGTTTTTAATTTTTAAGAAAGCCGGAAAAGGAAGAGATATTCAGTTTTTAGGACTTGCTGCGCCAGGTAATCCCAAGATTTCTCCAGATAGGGATCTGGTAGCATTTTGGCGAACTGTTAAGGAAAATAGATTCCAAAATTACGAAGCATATTTTACTGTATTGGATACAGGAGAAAAACCTATTTATAGAAAATGGATTGAATCATTAATTTATGATCATGAAAATAATTTGAAGTATGCTCCTGAGGCATGGGTGAGATTTGTAAAGCAAGGAAGAAATGGAATTACGCCATTAGCAGCACCTAGAATGCATAAAATTCCCAATAGATTTGAACAACTTCCAGCGGGAAGTGATACGGAAGGGCTCTTATGTCTGGATGCTATTCGTAATCACTATAATAGCTTTAATCAGGGATTCGAAGCTTGTGCCACAAATATTGTAAGCAAAATGGATTCGCATTTTGTAGATTTTTCACTTACAAGACCATGGAGAGATGGAGGGCGTGATGCACTTGGATTTTATTCCATAAGTGCAGGTGGGAAAGTGAATGCGTCGCTTAAGATTGATTGTGCACTGGAAGCTAAGTGTTATTCGCCTAATAATGGAGTGGGTGTTAAAGAAATGTCTCGGTTGATATCGAGAATTAGATATAGACAGTTTGGAATAATGATAACAACTAGCTACGTGGATAAACAGGCATATCAAGAAGTTGTAGAAGATGGACATCCTATTCTTATAGTGACAGCTACCGATATTGCACAAATCCTTAGGGAAAATGCGATTAATTCTTCAAATATAAATGAGTGGTTAACTTCTATTGATAGACAGGATAACAGGCTTATTGAGTATTACAAACGTGTAAATGAAATGGCATTGAGGAAGTGACTTGCTGAAGCCTATATTGAAACTATTTGGGAGGGGTTATTTTGCATAATACAGAACTTAAATTTGAAGATATGAAACACGGAATAGATAAAGCGGGTGGATTATTTTATCAATATCGTCCATGTAGAAGAGATGTTGCAACAATATATGATATAGAAAATATAAGACATGGAGTGGTATATGCGCAAACACCATTAAATATGAATGATCCGTTTGACTCGATGATAGGATATTCACCTGAAAAAATGTATGAAAACTGCATTTCTATGCTTGTGGAAGAATTGAACATTGAAGACGAAAGTTTCAAATTTATAATTTCACAGTTTCTTAAGTACAAAGCAGTAGGAAAATTGGCAGAATTTATATGCATGCTTAATGATTTGAAAAAGTATCTTTTTTCAAGGCAAGTAAGTATGCATCAGGTTAATGTACCGATTATCATATTTATTCGTCAAAATCTAAATACTTTATATGCTAAATGCCCGAAAAAAATAAAAGGGGTTTTGTCAAAAGAGGTATTTGCAGCATTTTTGTTGATTGTAAGCGATATGGAAAGTGTAAATATAACAGAAGATAATTTGGCGGATATGCTTAAGCTGGATAATGTTTTGGATGAATTATATGAAAAAGCGGTAGATATTAAAGATAATGTATATATACCAACTTTAAGAACTTTTTTGTCTAAATTGACAGTTTCTTGTTTTAGCGTGAGTGGATGGGATAATCAGCTAATGTGGTCACATTATGCAAATTCCTATGCTGGAATATGTATAGAGTATGATTTCAATCAAATTAAAGATGTTATAGGTTTTATTTACCCAGTTGAATATACTACAGAAAGACCTACGCTCTCATTGCAAGATTTAGGAGTGGCAGGTTTTAACTTAGGTTCAGAAGCAAGCGTCAGATCATGTGAACCAAATATGGGAGCTATCTTATCATATTTGCTGGCAAAAAATGTTTGTTGGAATTATGAAAAAGAATGGAGAATAATCAATGTAGGTGAAGAAAATACACCATTATTTATTGATTTGCCGTTTGTTAAGTCTATTACTTTTGGCATGAATATGGATCCTATTTGTAAGCAATTATTATGGGATGTATGTAAAGAAAAAGGAATTGAATGTTTTGAAATAGAAATTGGAACAGAGAATTATGAATTAAGAAGAAAATATCTTTCAAAAAAAGATTTTACTTATGATATAGATCTTGAACTTAATTATATTGACATATTGACGAAACAGATTTCGGCTGCTTCTGAACGTATAGGTAAAATGGGGGAAAATATTGAGAATGAAATTGAAAATAAAAATTTTTCAAATGTTAGCCCAATGCTTTCAGATACTCTTGATATGTTGTCTAATTCGTATTATTTAAAAATATCTCTTAATCGTATATGTGAACATGAAACGGAAGAACTTTCATCAACTGGAATGCCTAATGAAATATTGAACAATATTTCGTTAGTGGACACTTTCGTTTCGCAAGCGAAAGAAATGTGCGTGGCATTAAAAGAAAACATGCCCATTTTCTTACTTGGAGGTTTAATTAAAGGTCATGAGTATACAATAATAAATAAACAATTAGGCGATATACATGAATTAGTTGGAAAGTTTGAAAATATAGAGTGGAATTCATTTTGCATAAAAATTGTATCAGAAGATACAGAAAATAATAGTGAGTATTCTGAAGTAGACGATGTGGTTAAAATATCAGAGTAATTGGAAGTAGTACTTAGGAGAAATCTGAGGTGACTCTATAAACAAGTTAGACTGCTTTATTGAGCCTGTTAATCCCTTAGTCACTAAGGGCGCACTTCTATACCTACCCATACGGCAGGTGATGTGCGCCCTCATTTTATTTCGGGAGTTGCGGGATAAATCCCGGTCAAGGCTTGAATAATCGTAAGCGCAAAATAATTCAACGGATTGCCCTAAATTCGAGAAGCTCTCATAATAAGCATTAGGAAATGCTAGTGTTTTACTATACTTCTGTTTGCTGGATGCTGGCATTTTACTCTAATTATCATGAGGTAAAAACTATGAGATCACCAAGAGTACCAGCCGAGGAACAATACCGCCTGATCATGGAATGCCGTAAAAGTGGATTGTCTGATCACCAGTGGTGTCTGAACAATGACATAAATCCGGGCACCTTTTATAACTGGGTAAGTCGTCTCCGTAAAAGTAACAGCGTAGATATTCCTGATAAAAATCCGGTATCAGCTTATGTACCTACTGATCAGGAAGTTGTAAAAATCGAAATGAATTCGCTTTCGGCTTCAAATGCCATTGATAAAAGCACTGATGTCTCCGTAATGGAGCTGGTGACAGGAAACACGGGGCTTCGCATTCCGAACGGAACTGATCCAATGCTTCTTGCCAAAACAATCCGGATACTTACGGAGCTTTCATGCTAGGCGATATCACAGCTGCCGGCGAGCTTTATATTGTGACTGGGTACACCGATATGAGAAAGTCGATCGACGGACTGTGTGCAATTGTTGAAGACCAGCTTCACATGGATCCAAGACGCAGTGCTCTTTACCTGTTCTGTGGAAAACGCGGTGACAGGGTAAAGGCACTTCTATGGGAAAATGATGGTTTTGTACTCCTGTATAAACGCATGGAAGTAAAACGCAGGTTCCGCTGGCCACGTTCAAGCCAGGAAGTGCGTCAGCTTACATGGCAGTAAGTGCAAAAGACTCAAAACTTCTTGAGTAGAAGGATCTTATCAGCCAACTGAATACAACCATTGCAGCCCAGACGGAACTGATCCAGTCATTAAAGAAGGATCATGAAGCTGACCGTGAGCAGATACAGAATCTTCTGGCACAGGTTGATTATCTTACAAAGAAACTGTTCGGCACATCAAGTGAAAAGATGAAAGATGTGGAAGGTCAGTTAAATCTGTTTGATGAAGCTGAGCAGGAAGCTGATGTTGATCTTAAGGCACCTGCTATTAAGGTTCCTGAGCATACACGCAAGAAAAAACGTACTCTTGAGGAACTTTTTAAAGGAGTTCCATCTCGTGATGAGATTATTTCACTTCCTGAAAATAAGAGAGTCTGTGATGAGTGTGGTGCTGCCCTTGAACCTATAGGCAAAGAGTTTGTACGGCATGAATTCCGCTTTACCCCTGCAAAAGGTGAAGTTGTAAACATTTACCGTGAGACATACAAATGTCCGGCATGCTCTACAGCCGATGCAATGGAAGAAAATATAAAGTTTGTAAAGGCTGCTGTCCCGGAGGCACTTATTCCAAACAGCTATGCTTCAGGATCAGCTGTTGCCTGGGCAATGTATCAGAAGTTCGCAAATGCAATGCCACTGTACCGTCAGGAACAGGACTAGCATCAGCTTGAAGTGGATTTTACCAGGGCAACACTTGCCAACTGGATCATATATTGTGCGGATAATTATTTCAAACCGATGTATGATTATCTTCATAGGCAGCTGCTTCACAGGAAATATCTGATGGCAGATGAGACACGAATACAGGTACTGAAGGAACCTGAAAGAAATCCCGAAACTGATTCTTTCATGTGGCTGTTCCGCTCAGGTGAAGATGGACTGCCACCTATCGTCCTTTACCACTACACGGAAACAAGGGCAAGATACAATGCAGTTGATTTCCTTGATGGTTTTTCGGACGGATACCTGGAAACGGATGGTTATCAGGGCTATAATAATCTCCATGGTATCAGGCGCTGCTCCTGCTGGGCGCATACAAGAAGCACACATTTGAGCAGAGAAAAGCCTATCGTCTTGAAAAAGAAAAACCGATACTCGATGCGTTCTGGAACTGGCTTGACGAGCAGAAGCCACGTAAAGGAAGCCGTTTCGAGACAGCGGTGAAGTATGCCCAAAACCGGAAAGACACGTTGATGACATATCTTGAGGATGGACACTGCAGTTTTTCCAATAATTTAAGTGAAAATGTCATACGTCCATTTACCGTTGGAAGGAAAAACTGGCTGTTCAGCGCAACTCCAAAAGGTGCCACTGCCAGTGCACTGGTCTACACAATGGTCGAGATGGCAAAGACCAATGAGCTTAACATTTATAAATACCTGACATATCTTTTGGAGCATCGTCCAAGTGAAGACATGTCAGATGAACAGCTTGAGACTTTGACTCCGTGGAGCGAAGAAGTTCACAATGTTTGCAAAAACTAAAATGTAGTAAAACGCTTGCATCTAGCAAAGATGATGCAAGCGTTAATTAAAATCTAGCGTTGGAATATTGAGCGCTTACAGTCCAATGGACCAGAAGTGGTCTTGTTTTTTGCTTGTTTGTATAAAAACAATATCAGAGAAGGAAGATATTGCTCCGTCAATTTTGGCTATTAAATGGTTGTAGAGTGAAAAACGCTGATATTTTTTGTGGGTTAGATAAGAATCACAAAATCACAGAAATAATTGAAAATATTCCTTTGAAGGAATACAATATTATTATAATGTATGATAGTGTGTAGTGGATGATTACGGAGGAAAGGTATGGAATTATTAACAACGAGCGAGATGGCAAAAAAATGGGATATATCAAGAAGAAGAGTTACAACTTTATGCGCTGAGGGACGTATAGAAGGCGCAATTTTGAAAGGGAATACTTGGCTTATTCCAGAAAATGCAGAAAAACCAGATGATCCAAGACGAGTCCGTAAAATTGAACAGAAGAAATGTTAGCATTGTGAATGAATAGATCTACTTAGGACTACGAGAAAGATAAAAAGTATTTTAGATGTTTTATAACGCAAGAAAATGGAGGACAGTCTATGAAACTTGTAGTGTACAAAGGATTTGATGAAGAATTCCTATCAATGGTTAAAGAAGAACCATTAGTGGATGGAACTATAGCAACTAAACTTAATGTTTTGGAATTCGATAAGAAAACAAGAAAACAATTGGATATGGCATTAATTTCTTTAGAGGAAAGTGATGAAGTATGGGTTACATATTCAGAATATACTTTGATAAAAAACAGGGTGGATGATGCAATTGAAGAGGATGGATTAGAGCTTATTATATTTACCAATAATTTATATCCAGATTATTATCCGTTGCCGTTTGAATTAACTACCGATCTTATTGATGAGATTGAAAAAAATCTTAATTCTGATTCGACGGATGATTGTAGCAAGGAGTGCCAGAGATATTTAACTATTTATAACACTCTGGTTAATGTTGATGGGGTGTATTATGGAAGTTTTTATAACTATGAATATGAAAAAAATGATGCTATAGTTTCTAAACCATATTATTTAAATCAAATCGTTATTGAAGATGCACAGGTAAAATCAGATATTGACATATTCGTTAATGAAGATGTAGATACGTATCTTAGAGATTTGGCACGTATTATTGAGTTAAAACCTTCTGTTATTGGATTAAAAATGACAGAAGGATTGGTATCAAAGAGAATTGTATTGTCTTTGCAGGCATATTGCGTGGCCAATAACATTCGATTAGTAAAATTTCATGAGTATCTTGAAGATGATGCACAAATGGAACAGGAACTTATCGATATCGCTAGGAATGATGTTCATATAGCAAATTTTACAGGCTTTAGATCAATTAAGTTTTATAAAAATCCAGATATTGATAAAGAGATTGTTGAAATATCACAGTCAACGTTAATCCAAGAGATCATTCATCAGGCTGAGAATTCATATAACACAGAAAAGGGACATTCATTTAGGGATATTTTTATAACCGCATCTACTGGTGCAGGTAAATCAGTTATGTTTCAGATTCCTGCTATTTATTTGGCGAAGCATTATCAAAAGTTAACAATTATTATAGAACCAGTAAAAGCATTAATGCAGGATCAAAAAGAAAAGTTGATAAAGAACGGTTATACAAGAGTGGAGACTTTCAACTCTGATCTGATTTCTCAAGTTGAAAAGGAAGCTGTACTTAATCGTATAAAAGCTGGTGAAGTTGATCTTCTTTATTTGAGTCTAGAAACTTTACTTTCGTATTCTATTGAGACTATCATTGGTGATAGAGAAATTGGGTTATTGATTATTGATGAGGCTCACATTGTAACTACTTGGGGTATGGGTTTCAGACCAGATTATTGGTATCTTGGAGGATATATTAATAGATTAAGAAATCAGATTCAGACTACAGCAGGTAAAATGAGAAAAACTTATGACTTTCCAATTTGTGCATTTACTGCGACCGCCATTAATGGTGGTGTTGATGATTCAGTAAGTGATACGGTTATTAGTCTGTATATGGAGAACCCGGTAAAATTTATTGGCTATGTAAGAAGAGAGGATATTAAGTTTGATGTAAAGATGTGTGAAACTCGTAAACTTCCACAGACAGTTTATGAGTCTAAGAAAACAGAAGCAATGTCTTCTCGTATTGTGAAATGGCTTGCAGAAAAAGAAAAAACTATTGTTTATTTTCCTTACGCTCAGAATGCTTTTGATGCATCAAGAGGAGTGCGAGGTTTTGCTGGAATAAAAACAGATCCAAGAATCGGTGTGTTTACAGGAAAGAATGTAGATGAACTGAGCACAGAGACGTTTAATGAAAAGAAGAGAGAAACTTTTGAAAAATTCAGAACTGGTGAGCAGTCAATTATGTATGCCACAAAGGCATTTGGAATGGGTGTTGACATAGATGATGTACAGAATGTATATCATTATGCTGTTTCTGGCAATTTGTGTGATTACATTCAGGAAATTGGTAGAGTAGCAAGAAAGCCTGAAATGACAGGTGTTGCAATAACAGATTTCTTTTACAATGATATGACCTACATGAATAAATTATTTGGAATGTCTCGGATAAGACAGTACCAGATAAAGAAGGTCCTTGAAGGTATTTACGATGTTTATAAGAGTAAGAAAGGTGCAAGAAGTTTCCTGATATCGCCGCAATCATTTACATATATTTTTAATGGAAAAGGTGTAAAGGATGAGGGGCAATGCATTAATAAACTTAAGACGTGCTTATTAATGTTAGAGAAGGATTTTTATGATAAATATAACTTTAAGGTTATTATCTCAAGACCGCAGAGCGTGTTTACAAAAGCGTATGTTGTTATTGATAAAGAAAATGAGTCATTAGTTTTGAATTCGGAATACGGAAAGTGTTTTAGGTTCTTAGCTAGAGGTAGATACCAGGAGAGACAACCAGATGGTTCTTTATTGAGCGATACTGGAGATGTCTATACATTAGACTTAAAACAGGTGTGGGAGCAATTTCATGGTAATATTTCATTCCCGCAATTTAAATATTGGTATTTTAATGATTCATCAACTTCAAAAGATAAGATTGCCATTATGCCTTCCATCAGAAAGTATTTTTCACCAAGACAGAAAGTAAATATCGAAGCTCGCGGAGATCTGCTTTTGAATGAAATAAGAGAGAAAATTCTTGCTGATTTTGAATATATTGGTAACATCTTATATTCGGAATTCGGAAAGAACTATTTTACAACTGACGATTTTACAAGAGTTATTAAAGAAAAATATGGAATGACTCAGGCTAGGATTATTGCTAATTCATTATTTGATTTAGTAGACCCTAATATGACATGTGTTAAAAGAAGAAGTAATGATAGCTCAGCAAAGAATTACTACTTGCTTTCAAATGGTAATTTTAAAGAATATATGCGTAAGGCAATTATAAAATCACTTATTGTAAACAAGATTACTAAGAGTAGTGAATCAAGTTATTCAAGTTACATGAGTATTGCAAATGATGAGTGGTCAAATATCGCGCTTAAATTGCTTTCGATTTTTGATTATATTTCTTACGAAATTCTTGGTGGAGAGGAACCGGAAATATTTATTCGTTTGAATGATCCTCAGAAGGTTAAGAATATAGTGCTCGGAAATACCTTTTACTCTAATAACTATGTTAATAGAGCCAAGCAGAAACATGATCGAGATGTTAGTGTTCTTTTGAAATTTTTCAATGGATTGAATACAGACAAAGAAAGATGGGATTATATTGAACATTATTTTCTAGGATATGATGTTCTTTGTGAGTCAGAAACAGTGGTTGAACCAGTAAGCAATGTTGAAATGTCAAAAGCGATTGATAAAGAAAAATCGTATCCTACTCATCAGTATAAGAAATGGATGGATTTGAATTTATTTTTTGATGAAAACGATCATATTATTGTAGATAAGATAGCTGAACTTGGAGTTACGATTCCAGAATATTTAAGTACAGTTCTGAAGAAGTCTGACTGGGGAAACAATATCCTTATGTCTTGGCCTTCAAAGAATGTATTGATATGTCAACAGGATACAGCTGATCATATTCTATCAGGATTCAAAAAGAAAGGTTGGATTGCATACAGAATTTATGAGGTAGATATGGAAGAGATAAGTGAGGTGCTTAAATAGTGGCAAATATATATCCTATAAAAGAAGATTTATCGGAGGTACCATTTGCAGAACTTAAAGTATATGAAGCACTAGAAAAATTGGGAAAGAATTTTTATATCTTTCACTCTGTTCAGTGGCTAAAGAAAACAAAAAAATGGGCTGCTACATGGAAAGAAAATGATTTTTTGATTATTAATAGAAATTTGGGTGCTCTTGTTTTAGAGATTAAAGGAGGAGACATCGAGTATACAGGAACGGTATTTCATCAGATTAATACCCAGACTGAGGAAGTATCTGTTTTAGATCCTAAAAAGAAAAAGGATCCTTTATCACAAGCTATTGATGGGGCATACCACTATAGGCGCGTATTTGAAAAAATAACCAAGGCAACTGAAACAAGAATGGCATTGGACGATAGATTTCCGGTTGAAGTTGCTGTGTGGTTCCCAGGATGCAAAATTGGTGAGAAAATGAAGAAGTTTCCGCTTGCATACAGAGAGGCTGAACAAGCTGTACTTGATCTTAGTAGTTTTGATAAGGGAGCACAGGCAATATATGATATTTTCGATTTTTATGGTTCAAGGGAGAAAGTTGATATTACAGATGATGAATTCAATAAAATTCTTGAAGCGATTGCTTCTGATTTTGAATTAATAACTGCACCTGCAGTAAAAAAAGATGAGTTGGATCACGCGTTTTTGAAATTGACGCAGGAACAGACCGGACTTTTAGATTATATTTCTGAACAACGTTTTGCTACCATACAGGGGGTTGCTGGAACAGGTAAAACCTTGATTGCAAAAGAAGCAGCTAAAAATTTTGGAGAGGAAGGACGAAAAGTGTTGTTCCTTTGTTTTAATAAGTTCTTGTATGTTGATTTAAAAAAGAAGTACCCATATACGAACGTTACATACTACAATATTCATTCGCTAATTTCAGTATATAGTAATAATACTGAAGATTTATCAGATGCGAGCAAACGTGCGGAAATACTTGAACGTATTAGTTGGGATGATTTAGATTTTGATGATGTTATTATTGATGAAGCGCAAGATTTTCATGATAGAGAGATTGTATATTTTAAAGAGTATGCTGAATTAAAAGATGGTAGATTTTTGGCATTCTTTGATAAAAATCAGGTCGTTCAGACAGAAAATGTACCTGAGTGGGTGGAAAAATCAGAATGTAGACTGTTGTTGACAAAAAACTGCAGAAATACTTATGAGATAGCGTTAACAGCCTATAACGTAATTGATGTTGAGCTTAACCAGAAGATACAAATGATGAATGGTGAAAAGACCAGCCTTGCCTTTGTCAAGGGGGATCCAATGGGTAAATTAGTTAAGCTTTTGAGAATGCTGACAGGTGATAAATATGGCTATGATTATAGCGATATAGTTATTCTTACATTGAAGACCGAATCGGAATCTATTATGAATAATATTTCAAAGATATCGGGTATTCCTATCACAAGAGAGAAAAGTAATTCATCAATTTTGTTTACTACAGCAAAAAAATTTAAAGGTTTAGAGAGCCGAGTTATTATTATTGTTGATATCGATGAATCTAGTTTCAATGATGAAAAGGAAAAAAGAAATTTTTATGTTGCATGCTCAAGAGCAACACAATATTTATCACTTATAGTGGAAGGCGACGATCAAAAAATCAAGAGTATTGCAGATGTCATAGCGGGACCTAATTTTGCTCCAAAGGGCAAGATTGCGATGAAGACTCAAGCAACACCTTTGAGGTTAGACTAAATAATGAACTATAAGGCGTTGATATGTTGACTGAATGGAATATATCTGCGATGAAATATAATAAATCTACACTGCCTTCCACAAAATCAATTCTACGATAAAAACATACCGTCTAGACAGCTACTTTTTAAGCTATTATCCAAAAGATATATAATATATAGGCTCAAATGGTGAAAGTACCCATTTGGGCCTATTATTGTATGAATTCATGCGTTACAACCAGAGCAAGATCCACTCGTGTAAAACAGTATTGTCATTTTGACAATTTTGTATTACTTACGAGTAGCAGACTTGATGGGGGTTACGTCCCCATACCCACGTGAAAATATAATTGCTGGCAATTACATTTTAGCAGACACGCAAACGTTTCTGAGTAAGCGTCACAGACAACAAAATAAGGAAATTTTGATAAGGCATTCACCTGGAATGGGTGAGTGTTTTTTTGTTTTTAAGTATTCAATTAACCGAAAAAATAAAAAAATTTTCATCAGGGGGCTGTAAAAATACCTCTCAGCGTTTCGTTTTATGTAAGGGTATTTTGGACAGGGAAAAAATTTTATCAAGAACCTGTATTTATGCCCTTCATCTTTTGAATATATGTAAGGACATTTTTTAGCCGGCATAAAAATGATTTTTACAACAATTAGAAACAGAAATGAGGCGAGAAAAGAATGAAATATGAATACATGAAGGAGTCTGAGCAGATGATTCAGTACTTCCAGTTTCCGAAGTTTTTGCTAAAACTGCGAATTTCTCAAACTGCAAAATATCTTTATATGATTTTGTATGACCGAGCACGGATATCGAGAATGAATAGCTGGATAGACAAGTATGGAAATGTTTATCTGATTTTTCCGATAGAGGAATTGTCTGCTCAAATCGGCAAATGTAAATTTTCTGTAAAAACAGCATTGAAGGAATTAGATGATGTGGGACTATTGGTTCGCAGATCTGGTGGTTTTTCAAAACCCAATCATTTATATGTAAAAATTCCATCTGATGAGATAGGTTTACAGCCGGTTGACGATAAGGCGGTTGAAAAGATGGTTGCAACAGAGTCGGAAAAGCAACCTTCATCTGGTCGTAAAAATGGCTGTGCAGGAGTCGGAAATGTGGCACCTAGTAAAGTAACTGAGAAATATAAAAGAAATAAATATCATGAAGTAAATTATTACTATGGAGAAGGAGAGAGTTTGTGATGAGAGAAGAAGATACCGTATGTGTAGGCAGTGATGGTTTGCAATACTGCAAAGTCTGTGGGGAAGCGAAAGAAGCTTTTTTCCCCGAGGGTGGCTTTATGGGGATGAAAAAACATTCCAGGCAATGTGCCTGTGACAGAAAAGCGTATGAAGAAGAACAAAAATATTTTAAAGAGAAAGAACACCGGGAATTAGTCAGTAGAAATACGAGCATCTGTTTTAACGAGAGCAGGATGGAAGAGTGGACATTTGAGAATGCAGATATGTCAGATGCAGTAATGCATAAGGCAAAAAGCTATGTTGATAACTGGGAGGAAATGAAAAGAAATCATATAGGCTGTTTGTTCTGGGGAACGGTTGGTACCGGGAAAAGTTATATTGCCGGGTGTATTGCCAATGAACTTCTTAAGCGGGAAGTAACGGTAAAGATGACAAATTTCAATACCATTATTGATGATATATTTCCGCTGGCAGACAAAACGGAATATATCAATGCATTGGCTTCTTATCAGCTTTTGATTATTGATGATCTCGGAGTGGAACGAAATTCAGAGTATGCGTTAGGAATTATTTTTAGCGTCATAGACCGCAGGATCCGTTCAGGACGACCTTTGATCATCACAACTAATCTTCCACTGAAAGAAATAAAAAGCGAGACCATGTTGGATAAAAGGCGTATCTATGACCGTATTTTGGAAATGTGTACACCAATGTATGTTGGAGGCGCAAGCAAACGAGAAGTGATTGCAAGTATGAAAATGGAGAAAGCGAAAACGCTGTTGAATACAAACAGAGGGGAGGAGGAATGCGAATGAATCATACAGAAAAAACAATACCTGTTTGGAAGAAATATTCTTTAAATGTTTCCGAAGCAGCAGAATATTACGGAATTGGAGAAAAGAGATTGAGACAAATCGCAGGTGAAAATGAAGGAGCAGATTTTATTTTGGAAGTAGGTTCTCATATTCGATTCAAAAGGAAATTGTTTGAAGATTATCTAGATACAGCCAGTACAGTTTAAGTAACAGAATAGAAGAAATAGTAATGAAAATAATGTTCATTTTATCTTAGCGAAGGGAAGGTCTTGTGGTATAATGAAGAAACCGAGACGGTCTTCCAAGTTAAATGAACATTTGATGAAGGAGACTAAAAGATTATGAGTGAAAAAAGGAGAGATCATAGAGGACGTATATTACACAATGGAGAGATACAGTTATCTGATGGCAGATATCGATTTAAGTATGTCGATGAGATGGGAAAGGAGCGCTGCGTATATAGCTGGCGCTTAGACCATAACGATGCAACTCCGAAAGGAAAGCGCCGTACTTTGCCGCTTCGAGAGATGGAGAAGAAAATTCAGGCGGATCATTTCGAGCAGATTGCAACAAATGGCGGAAATATGACGGTACTGGAACTGGTTGAAAAGTATACATCAACAAAAACCGGTGTCAGACCTACTACAGTTGCAGGATACGGAACAGTTATCAATTTACTGAAGAAGGATCCATTTGGAAAAAGAAGGATTGATACGATTCGGATTTCGGATGCAAAATGTTGGCTGATACATCTTCAGCAGGTAGAAAAGAAAAGCTATAGTTCCATCCATTCGATCCGAGGAGTTCTTCGTCCGGCATTTCAATTGGCAGTGGATGATGACCTGATCAGGAAAAATCCATTTCAGTTTCAGCTGATGGAAGTGGTTGTGAATGACAGTGTGACAAGAGAGGCAATCAGCAGAGCACAGGAACGAAAGTTTCTACGGTTTGTGAAGGAGGATCCTCATTTTTGCAGATATTATGAGGGAATCTACATATTATTTAAAACCGGCTTTCGCATCTCGGAATTTTGCGGTTTGACGATTTCTGATATTGATTTCAAGGAGCATACGATCAACGTCGATCATCAATTGCAGAAGAAATCAAAAATCGGATATTATATACAAGAGACTAAAACAACCAGCGGAACGAGAAAGATACCTATGACTGCGGATGTAGAGGAATGCTTTCGGAAAATAATAGAAAAACGAAACCCGCCCAAAGCAGAGCCTATGGTAGATGGAAAAAGTGGATTCTTATACTTTGATAAAAATGAAAGTATCTGTTATTCCCTGTATTGGGAGCATTATTTTCAACATATTATTCAGAAGTATAATAATACTTATAAAGTACAGATGCCTGTCATTACACCGCATGTATGTCGGCACACCTATTGCTCAAACATGGCAAAATCCGGAATGAATCCAAAAGCATTGCAATATTTGATGGCCACTCAGACATCAGCGTAACGTTGAATACATATACGCATGTAAATCTTGAAGATGCCAGAGAAGAAATCGCCAGACTTCGGATTGTGTAATTACGATTTTTAATTGAAAATAGCAAGGTGTAAAATGGAAAAGCATACACCTTATTTTACACCTTTTGCGAACGATATTATGCGAAAATAAACCAGGTTATGCCAGAAAACAAAAATTTACAAAGGCTAACAAAGCCCGAAATACCAAGAAAAACTAAGAAATGCGAGGTTATGCAACAATGATAAAAGTGCTTTTTATCTGCCACGGCAACATCTGCCGCAGCACCATGGCGCAGAGTGTCTTTGCCCATCTGGCGGCGGAAGCGAACCTGGCAGATTATTTTGAAATTGATTCCGCGGCGACAAGCCGCGAAGAAATCGGAAATACACCACATTACGGAACAGTAAGGAAACTCAGGGAAGAGAACGTTCCACTCATCCCGCACAGGGCGCGTCAGATGACGAGAAACGATTATTTATACTATGATTATCTGATCGGCATGGATACTGCGAACATCCGTAACATGATAAAAATCGCCGGAGGCGAGGACAGTCAGGGAAAAATCTACAAAATGCTGTCCTTTGCGGGATATGAACACACGCACAGGCTGTCGGAGGCAGGAGATGTCGCTGATCCGTGGTATACCGGAGATTTTGAGGCAACCTATCGGGATGTTGTAAGCGGCTGCGAGGGTTTTCTTGCATATTTAAAAGAACATAACGAATTTACATTGTGATTTCAAAGGTCACATGCTAATATTATCGCATAACTGCACACGTTACAGCCGAGATACGTTCTTGCTGTTTCGCCTGCAAAAAAGAATTGTCACTAACACCAAAATTTCATTGAGGTGAAAGATACGGCATGCCATAAGGGAGAGACTGCGTCAATGTCATATGGGCACAGTTTCTATTTTGCGTATGAAATTTTTAGCTGTATCTTCTTCGGAGGATGCGGCTATTTTTTCTTTACAAAAAATACGTTAGTGAAGAAAGGAGCACCATGGAAACAAGAATTGCATTAATCGGGATCATTGTGGAGAACCCGGAGTCGATCGAGGCGCTGAACCATCTTTTACATGAATATGGAAAGTACATCATTGGTCGAATGGGAATCCCATACAGAGAGCGTGAGGTAAACATTATCAGTGTGGCAATTGATGCCCCACAGGATGTGATCAATGCACTTTCGGGAAAAATCGGACGGTTGGATGGAATCGGAGCCAAAACCGTTTACTCAAATATCACAGGGAAAAAATAAACACACAAAAATAGAGGAAAAGCCGATAAAAACCAATATGAATAAAGAAATTAAATCAACAATTAATAAAGTAAAACAAAGCCGAAATATTTCATTGGAGCAGTTAAAACTTTTATTGGAGATAAATGATGATGAAGGTATCCGCTTTATACGTGAAGAAGCGGTAAAAGTATACCAGAAAACCTACGGAAATCAGGTGCTTATCCGTGGACTGATCGAATTTACCAATTTTTGCAAAAACGACTGTTATTATTGTGGGATTCGAAGAAGCAATTCACAAGCGGACCGATATCGGTTGACAAAGGAGCAGATGTTAGACTGCTGTGCCAGTGGATATGAACTTGGGTTTCGCACATTTGTGCTGCAGGGAGGCGAAGATGGATACTTTACGGATGACAAAATCTGTGATCTGGTGAGTGCCATCAAAGAAAAATATCCGGACTGTGCCGTCACACTTTCCATTGGAGAAAAATCAAAAGAAAGTTACAAACGCTATTTTGACGCGGGGGCGGATCGTTATCTGCTCCGCCACGAGACTGCGGACGAGGCACATTACAAAAAACTCCATCCAGAGGAGATGTCTCTTGCGCATCGCAAACAATGCCTGTGGGATTTAAAAGAAATTGGCTATCAGGTCGGCTGCGGATTTATGGTGGGTTCTCCGGGACAGACAGTGGAAACATTGTATGAGGATCTTCAGTTTATCAGGGAACTGCAGCCGCACATGGTTGGAATCGGACCGTTCATTTCGCAGAAAGACACTCCGTTTGCGGACAAAGCGTCGGGAACGATGGAACAGACGTTAAAATTGCTGGCAATTATCCGTCTCATCCATCCGCATGTGCTACTCCCGGCGACAACTGCGCTCGGAACGATTCATCCAAAAGGGCGGGAACTCGGCATTTTGTCCGGGGCGAATGTGGTCATGCCGAACCTTTCGCCGGTCAATGTCAGGGAAAAATACAAGCTTTACGACAACAAAATCTGTACGGGCAATGAAGCCGCTGAATGTCGTTACTGTATGGAAAACCGTATGAAAAGCATCGGCTATGAGGTGGCGGTAAGCCGCGGAGACTATATAGAATAAAATACTGAAAAAAAGATTATCATCGAAAAGAGCAAAGGAGAAGAATAAATGTACAACGTGAAGTCTTTAAAAGCGGAAGAATTTATCTCAGATAAGGAAATTTTAGACACATTGGCATATGCAGATGCCAACAAAGATAATGTGGAACTGATCGATCAGATCATTGAGAAAGCGAGAGCGAGAAAAGGGCTGAACCACCGGGAGGCATCCGTGCTTTTAGCCTGTCAGATCCCGGAAAAAATAGAGGAAGTTTACAAATTGGCGGAGCAGATCAAAAAAGATTTTTATGGAAACCGCATTGTGCTGTTTGCACCGCTTTATTTGTCCAATTACTGTGTAAATGGCTGCGTCTACTGCCCATATCATTTGAAAAATAAGCACATCGCAAGAAAGAAACTAACACAGGAAGAGATCGTAAAAGAAGTGACTGCGCTGCAGGACATGGGACACAAACGTCTTGCCATTGAAGCAGGCGAAGATCCGGTCAACAATCCGATTGAATACATTTTAGAGTGCATCAACACGATTTACAGTATCAAACATAAAAATGGAGCGATTCGCCGCGTCAACGTTAATATCGCGGCAACTACTGTCGAAAATTACCGTAAATTAAAGGAAGCCGGAATCGGAACATACATTTTATTTCAGGAGACTTATCATAAAAAGAGTTACGAAACACTTCATCCGACCGGGCCAAAACATGACTATGCATATCATACCGAAGCAATGGACCGCGCGATGGAGGGCGGCATCGATGACGTTGGACTTGGCGTGCTGTTCGGACTTGAGATGTACCGCTATGAATTTGCAGGACTTTTGATGCATGCAGAGCATCTGGAGGCAGTGCATGGCGTAGGACCTCACACCATCAGTGTTCCGCGTATCAAACACGCAGATGATATCGATCCGAGCGCGTTTGACAATGGAATTTCAGATGATATTTTTGCAAAAATCTGTGCCCTCGTCCGCATCTCCGTGCCTTACACCGGAATGATCATTTCCACCAGAGAGAGCCAGCAGGTTCGTGAAAAAGTACTGCCACTCGGCGTTTCACAGATTTCAGGTGCATCGAGAACAAGTGTCGGAGGCTATGCCGAAGGAGAGCCGGAGGAGGAGAGCTCGGAGCAGTTTGATGTCAGTGACCAGCGGACGTTAGATGAGGTTGTAAACTGGCTCATTAAAATGGACTATATTCCAAGTTTCTGTACCGCATGTTACCGTGAGGGAAGAACGGGGGACCGTTTTATGGCATTATGCAAAAATATGCAGATCTTAAACTGCTGTCATCCAAACGCCCTCATGACGCTGAAAGAATATTTAGAGGACTACGCAAGCGAGGAAACAAAAAAACTGGGTATGGAACTGATCGACCGTGAGCTGGAGAAAATCACAAATCCAAAAGTAAAACAGACAGCTTACGAACACATTCATGATATTTCCGAAGGAAAACGTGATTTCCGTTTCTAAAAATAGCACAAACATAGAAAGGACACCAGAAATGGCAACATTAAATGAAACACCATCTGCAAACCGGCTGCACATCGGCATTTACGGTAAGACAAACAGTGGAAAATCCTCTCTGATCAATGCGCTGACCAATCAGGAAGTCTCTATTGTTGCAGATGTGGCAGGAACAACTACCGATCCTGTATACAAACCGATGGAGATTCATCCGCTCGGAGCCTGCGTGCTGATTGACACGGCAGGTTTCGATGACACGAGCGAGCTTGGCACAAGGCGTGTGGAAAAAACAAAACTTGCAGCAGAAAAAACAGACATTGCAGTGATCGTTCTTTCAGCGGAAGAAGCGGTTACATGCGCAGACGAACAGGGACAGATACAGGACGAATTGAAATGGTACCGTTTTTTTCGGGAAAAACATACACCAGTCTTATTTGTCATAAACAAAGCAGATCAGGATGAAGAAAATGCAGCCCGTCTGGCGGAGATGATTTACGAGGAAGCAAAAGAAGATGCAGTCATCATCAGTGCAAAAAAACACACCGGGATCGAGGAGTTCAAAACAACACTGATCCGTCTTATGCCGGAAAATTTTGGCGCGGAATACATTACCGGAAATCTGGTGGAAGAGGATGATCTCGTCTTGCTTGTGATGCCGCAGGATATCCAGGCACCAAAGGGGCGTCTGATTTTGCCACAGGTACAGACGATACGTGAACTGCTGGATAAAAAATGTCTGGTCATGAGTGTGACCACGGACAAATTTTTGACAGTACTTCCGCTGCTTGCCAGAGCACCGAAACTGATCATCACCGATTCACAGGTGTTTGGATATGTTTATGAGAACAAGCCAAAAGAAAGTATGCTCACCTCTTTTTCCGTGCTGTTTGCTGCTTATAAGGGAGATTTGCCTTATTATGTCCAGGGGGCAAAGGCGATTGACAGCCTGACACCGGATTCGAAAGTCCTGATCGCTGAGTGCTGCACGCACGCTCCGTTAAAAGAGGATATCGGACGTGTAAAAATTCCCCGCATGTTGAAAAAGTGCGCAGGGGAAACGCTGACTGTGGATATTGTAAGCGGTACAGATTTTCCACAAGATCTGAGTGGATATGACCTGATCATTCAGTGCGGGGCATGCATGTTTAACCGGAAATATGTGCTGTCGCGGATTGACAGAGCAAAAAAACAGCAGGTTCCGATGACAAATTACGGTGTAACTATTGCACATTTGACGGGAATTTTAGATAATATCAGCATGCCTTAAGAGGTAAATAATAATGAGTTAAGGGAATTTCAATGCAGCACAGATCAAAAAAGATAAAAAAATCATTTTTCATTATTTTAGTTGTTTTAATAGTATTGTCTGGCGGTTCAGCGATATATCTCGGCAACTATTATCACAGCGTCGATGTGGAAAAATATATGAACGGTTCATCGGAAGTTTCGGTCGAAAAATTTGATAAAGGCTGGTTTTTTGACGGAGCGGGAGAGGAGAAAGCCCTGATTTTTTATCCGGGAGCAAAGGTTGCGACCGAGGCATATGCACCGCTTATGTATCAGCTTGCAGAAAGTGGAATCGACTGTTTTCTGGTCGACATGCCATTTCATATGGCGTTTTTCGGGATGAATCGTGCGGAGGAGATCATGCAGGAATACAATTATGAAGCGTGGTATCTTGGCGGACACTCTTTGGGAGGCGCGATGGCAGCTAATTTTGCGGCAGACTATGTGGAAGACCATACAGATGGAATCCGTGGACTACTCTTATTGGCAGCGTATCCGACAAAAGATTTATCGACTTCTGATATGTCCGTTGTCACAGTTTACGGAAGCGAAGATGGCGTGCTGAATATGGATAAAATTGTGGCAGGCCGGGAACTTATGCCACAAGATTATAAGGAAGTCTGCATTGAGGGCGGAAACCATGCACAGTTTGGAAGTTATGGAACGCAGAAAGGTGATGGAACGGCTGCGATTCCTGCTGAGGAACAGTGGGCGAGGACGGTGGAGGTGTTTGTTGGCGATGAGTCTGAATAACAAGCCATGCCCATTCGGAATCCGCTGCGCTACAAGCCGAGCCAGCTCGAATCCGCTATGCTCCTTCTCACTGTTGGGGCTGTCGCCCAATAAGAATAAAAAGAAAAGATGACAGTCTGGTGAATAAATTCCCCATTCTGTCATCTTTCCTTTTTATCCTTACTCGGCTTGTAGCTTATCCAAAGTATCTCTCAAGTAATCCCTTAAGGGCTTTGCCGTGTCTAGCCTCGTCTCTGGCCATCTCATGAACAGTGTCATGGATTGCATCAAGGTTGTTTTTCTTAGCGCATTTTGCAAGATCAAATTTACCTGCAGTAGCACCGAACTCACAGTCAACTCTCCATTTCAGGTTATCTTTTGTAGTAGCTTTCATGTTTGGCTCTAAGTCCTCACCTAACATCTCAGCAAATTTTGCTGCATGTTCTGCCTCTTCGTAAGCAGCTTTCTCCCAGTAAAGACCAACTTCCGGATATCCCTCGCGGTGAGCAATACGAGCCATGCAGAGGTACATACCAACTTCAGAGCATTCGCCATCGAAGTTTGCTTTTAACTGGTCGAAGATGTATTTTTTGTCTTCATCACTGATTTCTGGATTGTTTTTTACTGTTTTTGCGTAAACGCCATATTCATGTTCTGCAGCAAGTGTAAGATCTCCTTCTACTTTTTTGAACTTATCAGCGCCTACATGACAGACTGGACACTCTGCTGGTGCAGCATCTCCTTCATAAACATATCCACATACTGTACAAACCCATTTTGTCATAATTTTGTTCTCCTTTTCTTATTTAAATTTTATTTAGTTTTAATAATAGTAACTATTACTGATTTTAATTTAAAAAATATATTTTGTCAATACTTTTTCTTATATTTTTTATAGAAAGCTGTACAGTTCGCAGAACAACTGGAACTGTACCGTTAACTGTTCTTTTTACAGTCTGCGCATTTCCCATAAAAATATGTAATATGACCTTCAATTTCACCGTCAAATCCCTGATTTGCAAGGACATTGATATGATCAAGACCATCTACGGAAAGGTCTAAAACGCTGCCACAATGTTTGCAGATAAAATGATAATGTAGAGCCGGATTCCCGTCAAAACGGTCAGGTCCGATACCGGTCGATAATTTCTGAATCTCACCGATGTCAGAAAGTAATGACAGATTACGGTATACAGTGCCGAGACTGATATTCGGAAACTCTTCTTTGATGCCGAGATAAACAGTTTCAGCAGTAGGGTGGTCATATCTGCCGGCAAGGAAGGTCTTGATTGCTTCACGTTGTCTACTATATTTTAGCATGATAATCACCCTTTCTTTTTAATAATAGTAATTGTTACTGATATTATAATAGCAGAGAACCATACTTCTGTCAAGAATAAAGAAGATAAATTTAAACATTTCTGTGATCACTCAGCCACGCTTCATAATGTAAGTTTTTTGAAAAATCACGTATATCATAACCGACCAATGAATATATATAGTAGCAACAAAATAAATGCCGGGAGCATCCGATGGCAGGAATCAAACGTTTTATTACATATATATATGCATACGAAAACGGAACAAAAGGAATCAACGCGGGATTTGCAAAAGTGGAGATCAGGGGAAATGAATGCAGGATTGAAGTGCATCTGCGTGGAACACCAATTCGGATGGGAATGGATCAGGTATACCTTTTTAAAGTAGAGGGAGGGCAGATGCTTGCGTTCCTGATGGGAGAGATGAGAATGATAAAAGGAAGCGGAGATTATGGAACAATTATAAAGGCAGATCAGATTGGAGGATCAGAATACTCGTTTGCCGAGATGGATGGAATGGTTTTTGCAGGAGAGGAAGGCACGATTGCTATGACACGCTGGACGGAAGGAAAGCCATTTGCAGTAAAAACAGAAAATATCAGGTTGTGGGAACCGCAAAGATTTGACGTGGGTGGAACAGAAAACCAGAAAGAAAATGAGAAAAACGAGAATATCGCGGAAAGAGCGACCGCCGAAAGAGTGAACGCGGAAAAAGTGACCACGAAAAAAACGGAAAATCCTGCAGATAAAAACGGAGAAAATGCTGCAGAGGAGCTTCATGCAACGGAAATGCCAATGCGCAATATTTTTCCGAAGTTTGTCTGGGTGGACACGTGGGAGCGGTTCAAAAACACGTATCCCTATTTTACATTGCCGGAGGATAAAAATGTGGAGTGTGTGCGCATTGAACTGAAAGACCTGCGTGAACTGCCGCGGAAATACTGGTATCTTGGAAATAACAGCTTTTTGCTGCACGGATTTTTCAATTACCGCTATCTGGTGCTGGGAAAGCTTGAAGAGGACAAATGGTTTATCGGTGTCCCGGGGATTTATCAGCAGCAGGAGCGCGTGATGGCAGCAATCTTTGGTTTCCCGGAGTTTATGACGACCGATCACATCAACCAGTTTGGCTATTGGTATCACACGTTAGATGAATAATACAGGACAATAATTGAGAGGGAACTGTCCGTTTATGAATGGATTTCATCGGGATTTAAGATAGCGTAGCGGATGTGATTTTCCCATTTTCCCTGAATGAGAATACTGTCGCGCTCAATTCCTTCCTCGAAAAAACCTGTGGCATGCAGCAGGTTTCTGGAAGGCATATTTTCAGGCATGCAGCGGGCAAAGATTTTGTGGAGTCCGAGACCATAAAAGCCGACAGACAGTGCCATAGACAGAGCTTCTCGGGCATATCCATGATGCTGATAAGACGCATCGAATTTATAGCCGACCTCGCTCGTGAAATAAGGCATTTTTATAATATTGTGCAGACAGACCGTGCCGATGATGGTAGATGGATCTTCTTTCAAAAAAACATAAAAGCGCACACTGGAAAGCTTGAGCGCAAGTTTTAACTCGCATCTGGCGAGCGTCTGCTGGAAATCGAGTGTGTAATAATTCTCAGGGGCGGTTGGTTCATATTTTTCAAAGCAGGAGCGGTTACGATATAAAAAATCATGGATTTCCCGCAGATAATCCGTGGAGGGAAGCCGTAAAATTAATCGCTCTGTTTCGTAGGAAAAAGAAAGCCCGGTGGGCAGTTGTGTGTGATTCTGCATAAAAACCTCGAATGGAAAAATTCTTATATAACATTATATACGACACCACAAAAAAAGCAAAAATATTTCTATGGTAGTGATGCGATAAATAGTGTATCATTGTATACAGAGTACCAGAACAGGAAAACAGAAAAATGAAAATGACGCAGGACGAAAAATATATGAAGGCAGCCATCCGCGAGGCGAAAAAAGCATATGCCCTGGATGAGGTGCCGATCGGGTGCGTGATCGTGCAGGATGGCACGATTATTGCGAGAGGATATAACAGAAGAAACACCGAAGGAAATACGTTGGCACACGCGGAATTGACCGCAATCAAAAAAGCGAGCAAAAAGACCGGTGACTGGCGGTTAGAGGATTGTACGATGTATGTGACATTGGAGCCATGCCAGATGTGCGCCGGAGCGATCGTGCAGAGCCGCATGAAAAAAGTGGTCATTGCCACGATGAATCCGAAGGCAGGATGCGCAGGTTCGGTGCTGAATCTTTTACAGATGGCTGCATTTAACCATCAGGTGGAGATTGAAAAAGGCGTTTTGGAGGAAGAGTGCTCGATGATGTTGTCTGATTTTTTCCGGGAGTTAAGAGAAAAGAAAAAGAGGAAAAAACAGGAAACGGTGACAGATTCCCTGTGAACTCTTGACAATGAAGGTTATTATAAGCTATACTTAAATCTCCGAGCAGCCGGGGTGGCAGCGGTACCCTGAACCAGCAATCCGCTATAGCTGGGGTGATATCAAACTGAGGGTTATCTCTTTGCGGAGCAGCCCTTCATAAGTGGCGTTGACGTTTGGGTCTTACGCAACAGGAATTTACGAACCGGGTCAGGTCAGGAATGGAGCAGCCCTAAGTAAAAGCTCTTGTGTGCCGTGAGGGTGCCTGGACCGAGTTAACTGTGGAGGTAACGTCCGTGGACTGGACTCGAAGGGCGATGCTCGGATTTTAAATTTAAGAACAGAAACCGTAAAGAGCCGCAGCAGTGATACTACGACTCTTTTGTTATAAGAAAAATGCATAAGACAGAATGTTTTTCTGTTGGCAAAAACGTTCTGAAACTACAAAAAAGGAGAAAAGCGAATGTGGGATAAAGTGAGAAAAAGAATTGTTGATGCATGCGATGTGATGGATATGGTCATGGCGGCAGTTGTGGTCATTGGAATTGTGATAGCGGTGATCGGAATTTTTCCACAGATTGGAGAACTGTGGCGTCACAGAGAGGAGACGGTTGCGTTTTTAGAATTTCTGGATGCAGTGCTCGGCGTTGTCATTGGTGTGGAATTCCTAAAAATGTTATGTAAACCAAATACTGCCAATATTATTGAAGCCCTGATTTTCGTGATCGCGCGTCATATGATCGTTCAGACCACGACAGCCGGAGAAGATCTGGTTTCCGTGATCAGTATCTGTATGCTTTTCCTTTTCCGCCGTTTTATGCTTGCAACAAAACCGGACGGGGAACATCATGTGCCGAATATTTTTAAGGCGATCAAAATCGCACAGTCGCCGGAATTTCAGGAAGCATTAAAAGAAACAGAAGAACATGAGACAATTTCTCAGGATGAAAAATAAAACTGCATTTATTTGAATACAAACATTGAATTTCCAAAAAACTGCTATATAATGTAAGCATGTCACGGCAAAAGTGCCGAAAATTGTGTTTATCCGGTACATAGACACGGTTTTAGAGAAAAAGAAAAGTGAGGAAAATAAAATGTTTGGATTTGGTCAGTTAATTGACATCTTGAAAAAGAACCCGAAAAAAATTGTTTTTACAGAAGGAAATGATCCTCGTATCTTAGAGGCAGCTTCCAGACTTCTTGCAAGCAACTTCTTACATCCAATTTTAGTTGGTAACCCGGATGAGATTGCAAAAGTAGCAGAAGAGAGCGGTTTCAATATCCGTGGAGCAGAGATCATCGATCCAATGAAGTACGACAGATTTGACGAGATGGTTGAGATGTTCTGTGAACTTCGTAAGAGCAAAGGTGTTACACCAGAGCAGGCAAGAGGAATTCTTTCTCAGGCAAACTACTTTGGTACCATGTTAGTAAAAATGGGAGTTGCTGATTCCCTTCTTGGTGGAGCAACATACTCTACAGCAGATACAGTACGTCCGGCATTACAGTTGATCAAAACAAAACCGGGTAACACAATCGTATCTTCCTGCTTCATCATGGTACGTCCGGCAGCTACAGGCGAGAACGAAGTACTTGCAATGGCTGACTGTGCAATCAACATTCATCCAACAGAGGATGAGTTAGTAGAGATCGCCGGTGAGACAGCAGAGTGTGCTAAGATTTTCGGTATCGATCCAAAGGTTGCATTCTTAAGCTACTCAACACTTGGTTCCGGTAAGGGCGAGGATGTTGACAAGATGCGCAACGCAGCAGTAAAAGCAAAAGAAAAATATCCAGAGCTTCCAATCGAAGGAGAAATCCAGTTCGATGCAGCAGTTTCTCCACGTGTTGCACGTACAAAATGCAAAGATTCTCAGGTTGCAGGACATGCAAACACATTTGTATTCCCTGACATCAATGCTGGTAACATTGGTTACAAGATCGCACAGCGTCTTGGTAACTTCGAAGCTTACGGACCAATCTTACTTGGCTTAAATGCACCAATCAACGATCTGTCCCGTGGATGTAACGCTTCTGAAGTATATTCTATGGCAATCATCACAGCAGCACTTGCTTAATTGCAATTGATCGGAACATAATAATAAGAAAGAACCGTATGCGAAGAGCGTTTGAAAGAATGTTTTCGTGTGTCGGTTCTTTTTTTGTTATGGCGACGACCGCTCATATCTCGTCTCTGTGATTGGAAACACTTGAATCGTGAAATGGTATTTTGAATTTACATATGATTCTCGCAGACTGGATCATATAATTAGAATACGTGGATGAAACTGGGGAAGTATCAGATAATATGTGGATAACTATGTGGATAATGTGAATAAGTCGGTGAACATAGATAAATAATATTAATTGTTATACAATTAAAAAGAAATACGAAAAGAATTATAAAATGGAAATATATCTTTTTCTTTGATTGTATAGTAGAATATGTGTGCAATTCACATAATAGGAAAAAAGATTTGCAGAAAATAACAAATGAATCAAACAGAGGAAAAAACAATGTTTAAAAATGCAGGACGTGTAAAACGCACAATAGAAGAATATTTTGTACTTACCGTGGCAACGCTTATTCTGGTTGTCGGCGTGTATGTATTCAAGTTCCCGAATAACTTTTCTTTCGGTGGAGTGACTGGTATTGCGGTCGTTTTGAGCGCCATTATGCCGACAACCCCTGGAAATATCACATTTATTATCAATATGGCACTGCTTGTGCTGGGATTTATTTTTCTTGGAAAAAGTTTTGGAATCAAGACTGTCTATGTCAGTGTGCTGATGTCAGTTGGGTTAAGTGCAGCGGAGAAATGGTTCCCAATGTCTGCGCCACTCACCTCACAGCCGGTGCTGGAACTGATCTATGCGATCGTGCTTCCGGCGGCGAGTTCAGCCATCTTATTTAATGTCGGAGCTTCCGGTGGTGGTACGGATATTATCGCCATGATCTTAAAGAAATACACGAAACTGAATATCGGAGGTGCGCTGTTTCTGGTAGACCTGTTTATTGTACTTGCATCCTGCCTTGTCTTCGATGCGCAGACAGGTCTGTTTTCCCTCTGCGGACTTCTGGCAAAATCACTGGTGGTCGACAATGTGATCGAGAGTATTAACATGTGCAAATACTTCACCATTATCTGCAATGATCCGGAACCAATCTGTGAGTTTATCACCCAGAAGTTAAACCGCAGTGCAACGGTATATCATGCCGAGGGTGCTTATCAGCATAACGACAAAGCAGTTATTCTCTCTGTTATGAAGCGAAGCCAGGCTGTGGAACTCCGTAACTTCATCCACGAAAATCAGCCGTCCGCTTTCATTGCGATCACCAACAGCAGTGAGATTATCGGAAAAGGTTTCCGCGGGTTGAATTAGAAAACCAGAATTGCGAAAAAGTCCGAAAGTTTGCGGACATAGGGAAATTATGCTAAAATAGACGGCATATAAGATGAATGAATTTGACGGAAATTTGTTCAAAAATAGCAGGTTTTATCGAACACTAAAAGGAGAGATAAAACAGGAGAAAACAGGAGAAGGATTTCATGAAAATTTGGGAAGATGAGAAACAGGTGTACATCAGAGCGAGCATGGAGCGCAATACGCCGGAACAGAATGCAGCGCTCAAAGAGCGTTTAGAACAGATCGACTGGTCGATTTTAGAACATATCCAGAGAAAAGAGACTGTGAATGAGCGCGGTGTGTTCGCACCGTTAGAAGCAGTGGAAGTGCCGGAGATCGAGGCGCGCAGAGACGAGTTTAAAGCAGCAGGACTGGATGCAATCCGGGCAGGAAAAGTAGGAGCAGTGCTTTTAGCTGGCGGACAGGGAACAAGACTGGGGTTGGACAGACCGAAGGGAACATTAAATATCGGTGTGAACCGGGAACTTTATTTATTCGAGCAGCTTTTCCGTAATCTGATGGATGTGACGGATGAAGCCGGTGCTTACGTTCCAATGTACATTATGACAAGCAATATTAATCATAAAGATACCGTTACTTTTTTTGAGGAGCATCATTATTTTGGCTATCCAAAAGACTATGTAAAATTTTTCATTCAGGAGATGGTTCCGGCATGTGACCACGAGGGACGTGTCTATATGGAATCTGATACCGAGGTGGCAATGTCTCCAAACGGAAACGGTGGATGGTTTGGTTCCATGGTGAGCGCAGGATTATTAGATGACATCCACGCAAGAGGACTTGAATGGATCAATGTGTTTGCAGTGGACAACTGCTTACAGAGAATTGCGGATCCGCTATTTATCGGCGCAACAATCGTTTCTGGCTGTGAGAGTGGAGCGAAGGTAGTGCGCAAGGCGGCACCGGATGAAAAAGTTGGCGTGCTTTGTACTGAGGATGGAAAACCATCCATCGCAGAGTATTATGAGATGACGCAGGAGATGGCAACTGCAAGAAAAGAGAATGGAGATCTGCTTTACGGCTTTGGCGTGATCTTAAACTATCTTTTCTCTGAAAAAAAATTAGAGCAGATCGCAGACGCACGTATGCCGATTCATGTGGTGGAGAAGAAAATTCCTCATATTGATCTGGAAGGAAATATGGTGAAACCGGAGCAGCCAAACGGATACAAGTTTGAAACTTTAGTGCTGGATATGGTACATATGATGGATGACTGCATTCCATATGAAGTTGTGCGTGAAAGAGAATTTGCACCGATCAAAAACCTTCACGGCGTGGATTCCTTAGACACTGCGAGAGAGTTGCTGAAAGGCTGCGGTATTACATTATAATACCTTTGAAAAAAAGCGGCTGCTTTACAGAAAAAAGCAAAAAAGAACATGAAAAACCGCGTAAAATGGGCGTTTGCCGGGAATCCTGGCAGACGCCCATTTTGTGCAAAAGACCAAAGAAAATCTGAGAAATTTCGTAAAAACAACAGAAAAAGGAGAAAAATAACCAAAATATAACGAAAATACACTTTTCATATTGAACATATTGCACAATGAACACAAAAGGATTTTCAAGAAAAAAAGAAGTATTTTATATGTTTTTTTATAGGGACGGTTGCTATAATGCATCATGTAACAAGAAGTTACCAAATACATTAAGGGAGGTTTTCTTATATGAAAAAGAAAGTAGTTAGTGTAATTCTTGCAATGACAATGGTAGCATCCATGGCAATGGGATGCGGAAGCAGCTCTGATACAACAACATCAGACAATTCAACAACAACCACAACAACAAATGATGCAGCAGCATCCACAGAGGCATCCGATGCAGCAGACGCAACAGCAGATGCAGCAAACGGAGACTTAGCTGATAAAAAAGTTGGTGTATGTATTTATCAGTTCTCTGATAACTTCATGACATTATTCCGTGGAGAACTTGAGAATTACTTAATCGAGCAGGGATTCTCAAAAGAAAATATCACAATCGTAGATGGTGCTAACGACCAGGCTACACAGACAAACCAGATCCAGAACTTCATCACACAGGGTGTTGATGTTTTGATCATCAATCCGGTTAACTCTTCATCCGCAGAGACAATCACAGATATGGTTGTTGAAGCTGGTATTCCTCTTGTATACATCAACCGTGAGCCAGCAGCAGAAGAGGAACAGAGATGGACTGATAACAACTGGGATGTAACATATGTTGGATGTGACGCTCGTCAGTCCGGTACATACCAGGGCGAAATGATCGCTGATCTTGGCCTTGATACAGTTGATATGAACGGAAACGGTAAGATCGACTACATCATGATCGAAGGTGACCCAGAGAACGTTGATGCTCAGTATCGTACAGAGTACTCTATCAAAGCTCTTGAAGATGAAGGATTAGAAGTAAACTGCTTAGACGATCAGGTTGGTATGTGGGATCAGGCTACCGCCCAGCAGTTAGTAGCTAACTCATTAAGCCAGTATGGTGATGACATCGAAGTTGTATTCTGTAACAACGATGCAATGGCACTTGGTGCATTACAGGCAATCGAATCTGCAGGACGTACTGTAGGCAAAGATATCTACTTAGTAGGTGTTGATGCTTTATCAGAAGCTCTTGAAAGTGTTCTTGCTGGAACAATGACAGGTACTGTATTTAACGATCACTTCTCACAGTCCCACAGTGCAGCAGACGCAGCTATCAACTACTTATCAGGTGCTGGAAACGAGCACTACATTGGTTGTGACTACGTGAAAGTTACAAAAGACAATGCCCAGGAAATCCTTGACATGGTTAAATAATCAATCATTGCTACATTGAAAAAGTAAAATGAAAAAAGCGGTGCGGGTGTTTGAATGGCACCCGCACTTGTCTTGAAAAGACTGACACAAGACGATCTTAATTGATTTGATAACGAAAAGAATTATGAAAATGTCATGTATTTGAAACAGCGGAAGTAATAATGGGTAAGGAATTCTGAATATTGACATTACACAGATTTTTGATCTGTATCAACATAAAATAAAACAGGTAATAGACCTGAATTTATAAAGGAGGAGCAAAATGGCTGAATATAAACTGGAGCTTAAGGGTGTTTGCAAATCTTTCCCTGGTGTAAAAGCGTTGGATAATGTACAGCTTTCATTAAGACCAGGAACAGTTCATGCACTGATGGGCGAAAACGGTGCAGGAAAATCCACTCTGATGAAATGCCTTTTCGGTATTTACAGAATGGATGCGGGGGAAGTCATTCTGGATGGCAAGAAGATTGAGATCAACAATCCGGATGAGGCAATGAAGTATGGTATTGCGATGGTACATCAGGAATTACAGCCGGTACCTGCAAGAAGCGTGGCAGAGAACCTTTATTTAGGACGTTTCCCGACCAAGGGATTCGGACCATTTAAGATGATCGACCACAAAACTATGTATGCAGAGACAGAGAGATGGTTAAAAGAGGTAAAAATGGATTTTGATCCAAAAGCACAGCTCGGAACTCTTTCCATTGGACAGATGCAGTCCGTAGAAATTGCAAAGGCAGTTTCACAGCAGGCAAAAGTCGTGATCTTCGACGAGCCGACATCTTCTCTTTCTGATAACGAAGTAGAAGCGCTGTTCCGTATCATGAATGATCTGAGGGACAAGGGCGTTGCAATGGTTTACATTTCCCACAAGATGGATGAGATCAAGCGTATCGCAGATGATATCACGATCATGAGGGATGGTACCTATGTAGGAACCTGGCCGGCAGCAGAACTTTCAACAGACCAGATCATTGCAAAAATGGTAGGACGTGAACTTACAAATGTATATCCACCGAAGGAGAACAAACCGGGTGAAGTGATCATGGAAGTAAAAGACTTATGTTCTATCCATGAAAAATCATTCCAGCATGTAAGTTTCCAATTAAGAAAAGGAGAGATCCTTGGATTTGGTGGACTGGTAGGTGCACAGAGAACCGAGTTGATGGAAGGTATCTTCGGTATCCGTGGTGTTGCATCCGGCGAGATTTATATGCACGGCAAGAAAACCAGGATCAAACATCCTATCGATGCAATGAATGCAGGTATCGGACTTATTACAGAGGACCGTCGTGGAAATGGTATTTTCGGATGCCTTTCAATCAAAGACAATGTAGGTGTCTCTGTATACAATAAATTCCTTAAAGCAGGATTTGTGTTAGACCACAAGAAAATCAATCAGGTTGTGGATGACAGCATTAAGAAGTTAAGCATTAAGACACCAAGTATGAAGGAACACATCGCAAACCTGTCCGGTGGTAACCAGCAGAAGGTTATCGTTGCAAGATGGCTGGCAAATGATCCGGACGTACTGATCATGGATGAGCCGACACGTGGTATCGACGTTGGTGCAAAACATGAGATTTATGAGATCATGAGTGATCTGGCAAAACAGGGAAAAGCAATCATTATGATCTCATCAGAAATGTCAGAACTTCTTGGTATGGCAGACAGAATCTGCGTTATGTGTAATGGTAAACTTACCGGCGAGATCGATCAGCCGGAAGAGATGACTCAGGCAAGAGTCATGAGCTTTGCAACCAAATTCTGATAGAGGAGGACAATAGAATGGAAAAGACAAAACAGCAGAAAGCAAAAGATTTTATTATCAACAATGGTGTTATCATTGTAATGTTTATCCTGGTTATCTACACCGGATTGACATCTGATAACTTTCTTACATCAAACAACTTAATGAACATTTTGATGAACATGAGTTCACGACTTGTCATCGCCCTTGGTATTGCAGGATGTGTAATCACCGCAGGATGTGACCTTTCCGCAGGACGTATGATCGGTTTCGCAGCATGTATTGCCGGTACATTATTACAGCGTATTGATTATTCCGGAAAGTTCTTCCCGGATATGCAGCCAATGAATGTATTCCTGGCATTGATCGTTGTCATGGCAATCTGTGCAGCATTTGGTAGTATCACAGGTTTTTTCATCGCTTACCTAAGCGTACCTCCATTCATCGCTACGCTGGCAATGATGGAAATTGTTTATGGTATTTCACTGATCTACACAGGAGCTACACCACTTGGTGGTTATGTAAAATCCTACACAGATATCGCAAACGGCAAATTCCTTGGAATCAGCTGGCTGATCTGGATCGCAATTTTAGTAGCAGTTATCACATGGTTCATTTTCAACATGACACGTCATGGAAAATATATGTATGCGATCGGTGGTAACCCACAGGCAGCAGAAGTTGCTGGTGTTCCTGTAAAAGCAACTATGATCTTAATCTACATGAAAGCAGCAGCTATGTATGGTCTTGCAGGTTTCATGCTTGGCGCAAAAGCCGGTGGTGCATCCGTTAACTTAGGATATGGTTACGAAATGGAAGCGATCGCAGCTTGTACGATCGGTGGTGTATCCGTTACAGGTGGACGTGGTAAAGTTTCTTCCGCTATCATCGGTGTTGCCGTATTCGAGTTATTAAAAGCAGCATTACAGTACTTGGGAGTAGATGCGAACGCACAGTACATTGCAATTGGTATCGTAATCTTCGTAGCTATTTCTCTTGATATCAGAAAATACGTTGCTAAGAAATAATAAAATACAAATAATTTTGAAACATCATATGTTTTATATTATAATAATAGCGGCTGGAGCTTTTCAGCCGCTATTATTACTTAAGGGAGAAAAAGAATGACAACACAGACAATTTTAGAACAGGCAGGAATTCCATTACTTTTATTTGTGATCTGTATGTATTATGGATTGAAACTGATGATTTTGCAGGATGTTTCAACCATTCGGGGAAAGAATAAAGAACCGGTAAAAGATGAAAAGGCGTATGCAAAAAAAGGTGGAGCGCTCATTCTCTTTTTTGGTTTTGCAACACTTGTAATGACGTTTCTTCTTTTTGTGGATCTTTATGTCGCACTGGCACAGATTGTAATCTGTACGATTATTTTTGGCGTTTTGTGGAAAAAAATGAATGACAAATACGGTGCATAAAGAAAGATGGAAAAGAAATAAAAGAAAATAAAGGGCAGAAATTATGAACCAATATACCGTTTTACTTGTAGATGATGAGGAAGAAGTATTTCAAGTCATCATGAAAAAACTCGATTGGGAGAGCATGGGATTTTCCATTGCAGGCTATGCCAGAAATGGTGTGGAGGCTTTGGAAATGGCGGAGGAACTGCAGCCGGATGTGGTCATGACAGATATCAAGATGCCATATATGGACGGACTTACACTCTGCAAAAAGCTCAAAGAACTCTACCAGAAAGTGAAAGTGATCATTTTCTCCGGCTTTGATGAATTTGAGTATGCGAAAGAGGCAATTAAAATTGAGGCCGAGGAGTATATTTTAAAACCGATCAATTCCAATGAACTGCGGGAAGTGTTTGAGCGGATCAAGGTCAATCTCGATAAAGAGCTGGACGAAAAAAGAAATATCGACAAACTGCGGGAATATTATATGGAAAGTCTTCCTGTTTTACAGGAGAATTTTTATACTTCGCTGATTGAAGGAAGAATCCCGGAGTCACAGATTGAAAAGTATGTGCAAAACTATCAGATCAACCTGACAGGACCATACTATGTGGTCACTGTTTTGCATATCAGTACAACGAATCCGGAAAATGTGCCAATTGATCCATTTTTACTCACTGTCTCTGTGAAAAAACTTGCGGAGGAACAGTTGACCGAGAAATGGAATTGCAGGACGGTGACCTATCTTGGGGATATCCTTGTGATCGCACAGCTTTCCGATGTGGACAGCGTCACACATTTTACCGATGATATGGATCGGTTCTGCAAAATGGCAAAGCGTGTCTGCAAGGCGACTGTCACTGCGGGAATCGGGCATGTGTGCAATCAGCTTTCACAGCTTTCACTCTCTTATCATGGCGCAAAGAATGCAACCTCTTATCGTGTTTTATATGGAAATACAAGAGCCATCAATATCGCAGAGATGGATCCGCAGGAGAGCGTGGATGAACACTGGGAGGAAGCTTACATCGAGAAAATTTTAAAGAAAGTCAAGATGGGCGAGCAGAAGCCGTTGGAGGAAGCAATTGCAGAGTTTACAGGGCAGATGGCAAAGACGAGAATGTCTCTGCAGAACTATCGGATTCTTGTCATGGAACTGATTGCAGAAATTTTCCGGTTTGGAAGCAATAACCAGATTAACATGGATGAAGTGTTTGGCAACAACAGCGATTTATATAATCAGGCATTACAGTTGGAATCCACAGATGCGCTTGGTGCATGGCTGAAGGAAAACTGTATGAAGATGCAGCGCCAGGTAACAAACGAACGTCAGGACACCACAAAATCTTTTGTGACAAGAGCAGTAGAGTATGTGAAGGAGCATTATGCAGATCAGGAGTTGAGTATTGAGACGATATGCAGTTATCTGAATGTGAGTGCAGCATATTTTTCCACTGTTTTTAAGAAGGAAACCGGAAAAACATTTATCAATTATCTCACGGACTATCGCATGGAGCAGGCAGTGGATCTGCTTTTGACGAAAGACGAGAAAACTTATATTATCGCAGAAAAAGTTGGATATTCTGATCCAAACTATTTCAGCTATGTGTTTAAAAAACAATTTGGAATGTCACCATCAAAATATAAGGCAGGTAAGTTGGGCGAAAAGTGAAAACAATAGAAAAATTTTACCGGAAAATAGCGGAATACCTTGCAAAACGTGTCAAACCCCAGACGATACAGTTTACGATATCGGTTTCATTTACGATTATCTCTGTATGCAGTATGGGGATTCTTGGCGTGACGCTTTATAATCGTTTTGTCAATCGAATGGAGGACATGACAATCGAAAGCTCGGAGCAGCTTTTGAATCAGACTGCCATCAATCTGGAAACGTATCTTAGAAACATGCGGCGCATTTCGGATGCGATGTACTATAGTGTCATTAAAGATAAGGATCTTGCAGTGGATTCTGTGGATGAGGAGATGAACCTTTTATATGAGGCGAATAAAGACAACCTGATCAGTATTGCATGTTATACGAACGATGGTAAACTGGTTGCAGCAGCACCGGTCACCAATGAGAAGGATAATTCAAACATTGTCGATCAGGAGTGGTTTGTCAATGCGGTGGATCAGATGGAAAACCTGCATTTTTCCACTCCACATGTACAGAATCTGTTTGATAATGCAACTTACCGCTATTACTGGGTTGTTTCCTTAAGCCGTGCAGTGGAACTGACAAGCAACGGAAATTCTACGCTGGGTGTTTTGCTGGTTGATATGAACTACAGCAGCATTGAGCAGCTTTTTAATAAGGCAAATACAGATAATTCATCGGAATATGTCTATCTGATGGACAACGATGGTGAGATTATCTATCATCCGAAGCAGAAACTGATTTACACGAATCTTTATGAGGAAAATAATCTTGAGGCGGTTCATTATGATGACGGTTCCCATCAGGAGATTTTCCAGGGGGAAAAGAGACTTATCACCGTCAAGACGGTCAGCTATACCGGCTGGAAAATTGTGAGCGTTGTGCCAATGAGCGCCTTTAATATGGGACTTTACGGTACGCGAATGTTTGTGATTATGTTGATGGCGTTGTCGATGCTGATGATTATTATCATCAATCAGCTTGTGTCTGCAAGAATTGCAAAACCATTACAGCGTCTGAATGAATCCGTCAAAGAATGGGAAGCGGGAAATCTGAATCCTACTATATATGTAGGCGGATCGTTGGAAGTAGAACATCTGGGAAAGACGTTGCGCTCTACGGTAGAACAGATTAACCAGTTGATGCATGATATTTTGTATGAACAGGAAGAAAAAAGAAAAAGTGAACTGGATGCATTGCAGTCACAGATCAATCCACACTTTTTGTATAATACACTGGATTCTATTGTATGGATGATCGAGGGCGAACGCTACGAGGATGCGGTCTTTATGATCACGCAGCTTGCGAGTCTGTTCCGTATCAGTCTAAGCCGCGGAAAAACGATCATCAGCGTTGAAGATGAGATCAAACACGCAAAGAATTACATGAATATCCAGAAAATTCGTTATAAAAACAGCTTTGCAATTGATTTTTCCATAGAGGAGGAAATTTTGCACTGCTGTACGGTAAAACTCGTGGTGCAGCCGCTGTTGGAAAATGCGATTTATTATGGCGTGGAAGGAATGGACGGTGAAGGCGAGATCCATGTAAAAGGTTACCGGAAAGAGGACGATATTTATATAGAAGTCAGCGATAACGGACTTGGTATGCCGCAGGATATGGTGGAACAGCTTCTGACCGACAATAACCGTGTGAGAAAGCATGGTTCCGGTGTGGGTGTGATCAATGTACATAATCGTATCCGTCTGCGGTTTGGCAAGCCATATGGCCTTGAAATCGAGAGTATGCCGGATGAGGGGACCACCAGTCGTATCCATCTGCCGGAAATGCCATAAGCTGATGGGCCCGATGGGAATCGGCTGTCTGTATGGAAAACTGGAACTGCTGGAAAACGGAAAGATGCAGGAACTGAAAGGGGGAAAGAGCAATGAAGAAAAATAGGATTTATTTTGGATTGCTCATTCTTGCCCTGGTAGTGACGATTGTCTGGACATCCGCTGGCATGCTTGGAGTGAATAAAGAAGAGAAAAAATACAGTGTGTCCGTGATCGTCAACGACAGCAACAATGACCGCTGGATCGCAATGCGCGAGGGACTGGAGCAGGCAGCGAAAGATGACGATATTCAGTTAAATTATGTTTCCACCGGTGTCTTTGCGAGTGAAGATGAAGAAAAGGCGCTGATCGAGCGTGAAGTGGAGAATGGAGCAGATGGAATTATCGTACAGCTTGTCTCAAGTGAGGACACCTATGCAGTTTTTGAGAAAATAGATTCTTCTGTAGCGGTGATGTTATTGGAAACAGATGCGGTGTCGGAGGGAGTTTATTCCGTGACAGCCCCGGATAATCTCTGGATCGGTGAAGCACTGGCACAGACAGTTTTGCAGGATTATGGGGATTCTTTATCTGAGAAAAAAATTGGAATTCTCAGCGGAAACCAGAATCAGCTTTCCATGCAGCAGAGGCTTGGCAGCGTGAAAAAGCTGTTGGAGGATGAGAACATAGAGCCGGTCTGGATTTTGTCCGGTCAGGGGGAGAATCTGTCATCGGAACTTGTGACAAAACAGGCAGATGAACCGGTGGATATTCTGATCACATTGGGAAATGCGGAGACAGAAACAGCAGTGGATTATCTGCAGGCGGATACCAGTTATAAGCGACAGTTTATGATTTATGGGGAAGGGTGTTCGGATAAAATGGTATATTATCTGGACAAAGGCATAATTAAGTCGCTTGTAGTACCAAATGAATTTAACATGGGATACCAGAGCGTACATACGATTGCGGAACAAATCAAATACAAGTTTTCCAGTGCTGAAAGCACAACGGTGGAAAGTCTTGTGATCAATAGGCAGAATCTGTATGATGAGGAGAATCAGAAGATTTTATTCCCAATTGTACAGTAAATCGGGAGAATCATGGTATAGGGAAAACAGGAAGAAGGAGAGAAAGGTACAGCATGAGAAGTGCAAAACAGAGAATTTCAAGTGCGTTGATTCTGGCAGTGGGCGCATCAATGCTTATGGGATGTGAACTGCCGGAGAGAAATACACAGGTGAAAAGTATCAAGATCGGTGTGACATTCTATGACCAGTATGATGCGTTTCTTTCTGAGCTGATGGAAGATTTTAACACCTATGCAGCAGCGAAGGAAGAGGAGACAGGAATCGCCATTAATGTGGAAGTCTATAATGCGTCACAGAGTCAGGCGACACAGAACAATCAGGTGGAAGCTATGGCACAGGATGGATGCGACATTATCTGTGTGAACTTAGTGGATCGTACGGATCCTACAACGGTCATTGATCTCGCGGAGAAAAATGATATCCCTGTCATTTTCTTCAACCGTGAGCTGGTGGAAGAGGATTTAGAGCGCTGGGATAAATTGTATTATGTGGGGGCGAAGGCATTTGAATCTGGAATGATGGAAGGACAGATTGCCGCAGCGGCTTTTTTACAGGATCCATCGGTCGACAGAAATCAGGACGGAGTCTATCAGTATGTTGTGCTTGAGGGGGAGCCGGGGCATCAGGATGCAATAGTCCGCACGGAATACTCGGTGAATACGATTGTTTCCAGCGGGATTGAGGTGGAAAAACTGGGTTATGCCATTGCTAACTGGAACCGTGCACAGGCACAGAATAAAATGACACAGCTTTTGAGCCAGAATGGCAATAAAATAGAGTTAGTGATCGCAAACAATGACGATATGGCAGTGGGGGCGATCGATGCATTGAAGGCCTCAGACCTAAGCCGGGAGGAATGGCCGGTAGTAGTCGGGATCGACGGCACGGACGTTGGACTTGAGGCAGTGAAGAATGGCGAGATGGTCGGTACCGTCTATAATGACAAAGAAGGACAGGCAAAGGGAATGTTGGAACTTTCTTTTGCACTTGCCACGGGCGGAAATCTGGAGGATCTGAATCTGGAGGATGGAAAATACATAAGAATGCCTTATGCAAAAGTCGGACCGGATGATGTGGATGAATATTTGAACAGATAACGTTTCTGGCAGACAGGAAATGAATGGGAGCAAAGATTTGAAGACAATCATTTATTTTAAAGGTGTCTATGACACGCTTGATTTATTTACAGATCATTTGATCGAGGCATTTGAATCCATGGGATATGGGACATTTGTGTATCACACTGCAAATGAGGAAGTGTGCAAAAAGATGTTGCTCCGCCTTCTGGATGAATCACAGGAATTTGCAGTAGTGACATTTAATAACCTCGGATACAATCTTTCTTTTGAACAGTCTGAAGCAGCGGAGGATGAAGAGAAAAAACCGGAAGAACATAATATATGGAATTATTTTCATATCCCATATATTGACATTCTCATGGATCATCCGTTTCATTATGAGAAACCGCTTTGCAATATGCCGGAAACGGCAGTGATCCTCTGCACAGACCGCAATCATGTGAAATATATCCGGCGTTTTTTCAAAAACATCCATCGGACAGATTTCCTTCCACATGCAGGAGTGGAACTGGGACATAAGCATAAACCTCTGAATGACCGCAATATCGATGTGCTGTATGCAGGGGCACTTCCAATCTATACGGTCGCAAAGATGATCCCGGATCTTCATTCCATCCCGGAAGTCGACGGTGAGCATATGATGCAGTCGGTGTTGGGCGAACTGGTGCAGCACCCGGAACAGACGACAGAACAGGCGATAGAAGCATATGTAAAGTCAGTGCGTGGAGATATATCCGACGAGCGTTTACAGGAGATCATTGTAAAAATGCGGTTTCTGGATTCCTACGCGACGTCTTTTTTTCGGGAGCAGGCGGTGCGCATCCTTGTGGAGAGCGGCATTCATGTGACCGCGTATGGTGTTGGCTGGGAACAGTGCGAATGGAGTGATAATCCGTATCTGACATATGGGGGAAAGGTGCTTGCACCGCAGATTCTTCCGCTTATGAACGACTCCAAGATCGTATTAAATACCATGACCTGGTTTAAAGCAGGTGCGCACGACCGTATTTTTAATGGTATGCTTGCAGGTGCGGCGGTAGTGACAGATGATTCCACTTACCTGCGCAGAACCTTTACGGATGGAAAAGAACTTGTGATGTTTTCATTAAAGGAATTGCAGACACTGCCGGAACGGGTATTTGACTTGTTTGGCCACAGCTCCCACATGCAGGAGCTGGCAGATTGTGGATATCGTGCCGCAAAAGAGGGGCATACGTGGAAAAACAGGGCAGAGTATATCCGCGAGTGCTATTTTGACTGAAGATCATATGCTGTAAAAGATGGAGGGACAAAGAATTAATGCGCATTTTAATGTACCGTTGGAAGGCATACAATTACCGGGATATTGAACAGACATTCCGCCTGTTAGGACATACGGTGGACAATATTGAGCAGGAACTTGGAAATTATGACATTGATCCCGAATTTGAGGCGAAAATCGAAGCAATGATGGAAAAAAATCATTATGATATGGTGTTTACGGTCAATTATTTTGCACTGATCTCAAATTCCTGCCAGAAAATGGGCGTAAAATATGTGTCATGGACGTGTGACAATCCACTGATCAGCATGTATCATGTCTCTGTTTTTAACGACTGCAACTACATTTTTACGTTTGATAAAACAAACTATCTGGAATTTAAAGAGATGGGGGTAAAACATATCTGGTATCTTCCGCTTGCAGTGGATGCTGACCGGGTTGATGCGATTTTACAGAAGTCAGAGGACAGTGTAAAATACGGCGGTGACATTGCATTCGTGGGAAGTCTTTATGAGAGAAATTCCTACGACAGAATCAAGCCTACGCTGCCGGAATATCTGAGAGGCTACTTTGATGCGGTGATGGAAGCACAGCTTAACATCAGTGGTGCAAATATCGTGGAACCAATGCTCACAACGGATATTTTAGAACAGCTGCAACAGCATTTTTCGCTGGAAAAGTCGGAGGGTTCCTTTTCGGATCTTGGACTGATCTTCCAGACAACCGTGCTTGGATTTAAAATCGCAGAGATTGAGAGACGGCGTGCACTGATCGAACTTTCGAAACATTTTCATGTGAATGTGTATAGCAACAGTAATGTCTCAGATCTTGTGAGAGTGCAGTACTGCGGTTCTGTCGATTATTGGAGCGAGATGCCAAAAGTGTTCCATGAGTCGAAAATAAACCTGAACTTCACGATCCCCAATATTAAAAGCGGGATTCCGCTCCGCATATGGGATGTACTGGGGGCAGGAGGATTTCTGATGACAAATTATCAGGCGGAGATCCCTCTTTATTTTAAGGAAGGAGAAGACCTGATATGTTTTGACGGTGTGGAAGATCTGGCAGAGAAAGCGGGCTATTATCTGGAACATGAGAAGGAACGGAGAGAAATTGCCCATAACGGCTATGAGAAAGTGAAACAACATCATTCTTATGTAAACCGTATAGAGACAATTTTAGAGACGATCGCATAAAAAAGACTGTTGCATGAAAGCTGATTCATGTGACAGTCTTTTTAACAATAGCGGTCTAACATCATTCCGGAGTAGATTGAAGTGATATATGGTGTCGCAAAATTATGTCCCGGGTTCTTGTAGGCTACAATAATTTTGTTCACGTAATTCATCGGGTCAATAGACGCCTCTGCTGCTTTACTGTTTAATGTGTCCTTAAATTGATTCAGGATCGAAAAATTATCCTGCGCATCTTCTGCGGTTGCAGCATCGTACAGAAGACTGCGGTCAATATGCAGATAATTGTCGGCGTCTAATTCCAATCCCATTGCTTCTAATTCATTGCGGTAGTCTTTTGCAACACTGCTCATGTCAGAGACGAGCTTATTAGGGCGCTGGGCGTCGGAATATGAATGACCGATCTTGATCACTTCATTATAAGCATTGGCGAGTCTGCTGACATTGTCAGCAACGGCATCGGCATCTGTCTTGAAATTGATCGTTGCCTCTGAGCCATCCTTGCTGATTCCGTTTAATGTCAGATTAAACTGGTTATTTACCATAAAAGAATTTGAGTAGGAGGAATGTTCTTTCCCATTTAAAACAAAAGAAGAATTCCCAGCTTCCTGCGCAATCTGATTGATTCCCAGAAGCTTTATGGCGTGCATGGAGGAGGGACTGGCATCCGGCAGGATCTGGAACAGATAGTCTTCATCATCTGCAATGCCGGTCTGGCTGGAGGAGAGCACAAGTGCATTATCTCCTTTGCTGTTCTGGACCATGGAGGCATTGATGCCGATTTTCGAGTGGTTGATCAACTGCATCAGTTTTTGCTGGACATCAGCATTGGAATCCTTACGGTCGACAGAAAACTGAAATTCGTAAGAATTCGTATTTGTGTTCAGGTCAAAGGAATAAATGCCGGGTGTAAACTGATAACGATCCGGCTGAAGGTAATTTCCCTGATTGATCTGTTCTGTTGCCAACTGCTTTACTGCTATATGAAAGGAAGTTGTATCCGGAGTGTCGTCGTTTCCAATGTATTCTGCGGTTACGACATCTTCATCCGATGACTGGGCAATCTTTTTGGAAAAAGCTTTTTCAATGCCCTGGTCGCTGCTTGAAAGTGAAGCTGCGATATGCTGGATGTCTCCGACACTTTCCTTGATATCAATCGCATATTTTTTCGCTTCCCCAAGGTTTTTGATTTTGTACAGAGGGGATTCTTTATTTGTTTTTACAATTTTATTATAGGTGTCACGCAACTGGCTTTTCTTGTGCGTGTCATAGCGCGATACAGTCGAATTGCCATAGGTACTCAGATAGTACTGGTAGGCGCTGTCAATGGCTGCCATAGATGTTCCCCTCCTTTCTTCCTTGAAATCATAATGCAGTACTTTCTTAATATAATAAGAAGTAATTCGTTATGCGGGGATGAAAATCCGTTTCATTAGATTACAGAATATATATCGGTAGTTCTATAAAAAATATTTATCTTTTTTTGCATTATTATAGGAAATGTGGAAAAAAGCAAGAAAAAAACAAAAAAATTTGTTGACGACCAATATTCTGTGTGCTATATTAGTCTAGCGATGGAAGTAGGTCTTTTTTTTATGCCTTTTTTTAGGTCGGACTTATTTTCGACTAAAAGGTGTAGAAAAACACAAAGAATTTAATGGAGGTGGAAGTTGTGCGCACGAAAATAACACTGGCATGTACAGAATGCAAGAATCGTAATTACAACACGACAAAAGACAAGAAAGCTCATCCAGACAGAATGGAAACCAAAAAGTATTGTAGATTCTGTAAGACTCATACATTACACAAGGAAACCAAATAGTTTAGCTGGGTGAAGGAGTGAGAAAATGGGAGAAACCGAGAAATTAGTAAAAGCTCCGGAAAATGGTCAGCACATGAGCCTGCTGGCGAAACTGTCGAGCTGGTTTACCGGTCTCAAGGCTGAATTCAACAAGATTATTTGGCCAGACAAACAATCACTTGCAAGACAGACAGGAGCCGTTGTTGCGACGTCTGTTGTTTTAGGTCTTGTCATCGCTCTTCTGGATTTTTTGATCCAGTATGGCGTTGATTTCCTTGTAGGTTTAAGTTTTTAATTGGAGGCAAAGGTAATTATGGCAGAAGCACACTGGTATGTAGTTCATACCTACTCAGGATATGAGAATAAGGTAAAAGCCAATATCGACAAGACAATCGAAAATAGACATCTGGAAGATCAGATCTTAGAGGTCCGTGTTCCGATGCAGGACGTTGTTGAGTTGAAGAATGGCGCAAATAAAACCGTATCAAAGAAGATGTTTCCGGGATACGTACTTATCAATATGGTTATGAATGATGACACCTGGTATGTTGTCAGAAATACCCGTGGTGTTACCGGATTCGTTGGTCCGGGAAGCAAGCCGGTACCGCTTACCGATATGGAAATGAAACCATTAGGTATCAAGACTGAGAACGTTGAGGTTGATTTTGCAGAGGGTGACACAGTGACTGTTATCGGCGGCGTCTGGAAGGATACCGTTGGTGTGATCCAGTCCATGAACCACAGCAAGCAGATCGTTACCATCAATGTGGAACTTTTTGGTCGCGAAACACCAGTAGAAATAAGTTTCGCAGATATTAAGCTTATGAAATAAGCAGACTTGTATGACAAGTTCAAAATTTATTAAGGAGGCAATTTTCCAATGGCAAAGAAAGTAGAAGGATACATCAAATTGCAGATTCCTGCGGGCAAGGCTACACCTGCTCCTCCAGTTGGACCTGCACTTGGACAGCACGGCGTTAACATCGTTGAATTTACAAAACAGTTCAACGCAAGAACCGCTGATCAGGGAGATCTTATCATCCCTGTAGTTATTACAGTATACGCAGACAGAAGCTTCAGCTTCGTTACAAAGACACCACCTGCTCCTGTATTAATTAAGAAAGCCTGCAACATCAAATCTGGTTCTGCTACACCGAACAAGGCAAAAGTTGCTACACTTTCCAAAGCAAAATTACAGGAAATCGCAGAATTAAAAATGCCAGACTTAAATGCAGCATCTCTTGAGGCAGCTATGAGCATGATCGCAGGAACTGCAAGAAGTATGGGTGTTACTGTAGAAGAATAAGATTTTACAGTACAGGCCGGACGGTTTGACCACACCGGCAGATAGTCACTATGAACGATTATGTGGGAGGGACCTCTCCCGATAATACCACCAGGAGGTTTTTTAGAATGAAAAGAGGAAAGAAATATCAGGACGCTGTTAAGAATTTCGACAAAGCAGCTCAGTACGATGTTGCTGAAGCAATCAGCTTAGTAAAGAAAAACGCAACAGCTAAATTTGATGAGACAATCGAACTTCACATCAGAACAGGTTGTGATGGACGTCATGCAGAACAGCAGATCCGTGGTGCGGTTGTATTACCACACGGAACAGGAAAAACTGTTAAAGTATTAGTATTCGCAAAGGGTACTAAATTAGATGAAGCACAGGCAGCTGGAGCTGACTACGTTGGTGGAGAGGAATTAATTCCAAAGATCCAGAACGAAGGATGGTTAGATTTCGACGTTGTTGTTGCTACACCTGATATGATGGGTGTTGTTGGACGTTTAGGACGTGTATTAGGACCTAAAGGTTTAATGCCAAACCCAAAAGCTGGAACAGTTACTATGGACGTTACAAAAGCTGTTAACGACATCAAAGCTGGTAAGATTGAATACAGATTGGACAAAACAAACATTATCCACGTGCCAGTTGGAAAAGCTTCTTTTACAGAAGAACAGTTAAGCGACAACTTCCAGACCCTTATGGGAGCTATCAACAAAGCTAAGCCTTCAAGCTTAAAAGGTCAGTACATTAAGAGTGCAACAATCACTTCTACAATGGGACCTGGTGTAAAATTAAACGTAGTTAAGATTGCTCAGTAATCAGAATTATTTTTAATTTTTGTTGACAACCCCAATATACAATGTTATAATGCACAAGGCGTTGTGAGAACAGCGTCTTGCATATTGCCGAAGACAGTAGGTGCCTGACAGGCGTAACACTAGACCTACCGAGGAGATCTTATAGATGAATTTCATCTATAGCAGAATCATTTATGATTTTATACCTCTCTGTCTTTGACAGAGAGGTTTTTTAGTGATAAACCTCAACGTCTTTTATGCAGTCATGCAGTGGTTTTTGATCACTGCCCAAAATAATAAAAGGAGGTGCACGATTCGTGGCAAAAGTAGAACTTAAACAGCCTATCGTACAGGAAATTTCTGAAAACATCAAAGATGCACAGTCAGTAGTAGTTGTTGACTACCGTGGACTTACTGTTGCAGAAGATACTCAGTTACGTAAAGCATTAAGAGAAGCTGGTGTTTCTTACAAAGTTTATAAGAATACATTAGTTAACCGTGCTATTGCAGGAACTGAATTCGAAAGCTTAAAAGAGTCTCTTGAAGGACCAAGCGCATTCGCTATTTCTAAAGACGATGCAACAGCTCCAGCAAGAATCTTAGCAAAATTTGCAAAGACAGCTCCAGCTCTTGAAATCAAAGCCGGTGTTGTAGAAGGAACTTTCTACGATGCAAATGGTATGAAAGCTATCGCAAATGTACCATCAAGAGAAGAACTTCTTTCCAAATTACTTGGAAGCTTACAGTCTCCTATCACCAACCTTGCTCGTGTTCTTAACCAGATCGCAGAGAACGGTGGTGCAGTAGCTACAGAAGCTGCTCCGTCAGAAGAAGCAGAAGCTCCAGCTGAGGCTTAATCAGCAAACAAAGATCCTGTCAGACAGGAATGAAATCAAGAATCACCGGTAACAGCCGGTCAATAATTAAATTTTAATGGAGGAAATTAAAATGGCAAAATTAACAACAGCAGAATTTATTGAAGCTATCAAAGAGTTAAGCGTATTAGAATTAAATGATTTAGTAAAAGCTTGTGAAGAAGAATTTGGCGTATCTGCAGCAGCAGGCGTTGTAGTAGCAGCAGCAGGCGGAGAAGCAGCAGCAGCTGAAGAGAAAACAGAGTTCGACGTAGAGTTAACAGAAGTTGGACCAAACAAAGTTAAAGTTATCAAAGTTGTTCGTGAAGCAACAGGATTAGGATTAAAAGAAGCTAAGGACTTAGTTGATGGAGCTCCTAAGATCCTTAAAGAAGCAGCTGACAAAGCTACAGCTGATGATATCAAAGCTAAACTTGAAGCTGAAGGCGCTAAAGTTACTCTTAAATAATTTCATTATTTTTGAAGAATTAGCTATTTTAAAGCCATGGTGTATGTGCACCATGGCTTTTTGTGTACTTTATGCAAAAATATGTTATTTTTTTATTTTTGTCGGTAAAAATAACGAATAACCATTGCTTTCACTGAAAAAAGAATGTACAATAGTGATAATACGAAAATAGAAAAGGTGCGGACCACATGAAGAACAAAACGCAGGAAAACGAGAAGAAAACGATAATTCCAAAACAGAAAAAACAGCGGTCAGTGAAAAAGGAGAAAAGCGCAGTGACAAAGAAAACTGCTAAAAAAACCAGAAACAGCAGCATGGCAGTCAAACTGGTGGCGATTCTTGTACTGATGGTAGCTGTGACCATGGTATCAAATGTGATCAACTATGATGCAATGGTGAAGATGAACCATTCGATCAAAGATGTCACAGACAGCAAAGTGCCGGATCTGCAGAATGCTTACAACATACAGTATAGTCTTGAAGCAGTACAGAAGGATTTCTATCGTTATCTTGCGACAACAAAAGGTGAGACAAGCCATACAGAAGCCAGAAATGATTATGCAGCGGATCGGGAGGCTGTGGCTGATCTTGTGCAGCAGATGTATGATGCCACAGAGGGTGACGGACAGAAACAGATTATGCAGAAAATCTATGATGGTGTGAACAACGTTCTGGAACGTATGGACAATGCCATGGAAAAATACGACGATGGAAAGACTGGAAAAGTTTCCATCGAAGTCAATGTGATCCGTGTCTGCATGGAAGAGGTGAATGCTTATATTACCGGAATCCAGCAGAAGAGTGTGAATGAGATGGATGAGGCAACAGCTCAGGCACATGCTACTTATCAGGCAGTTTCCAAGGTGTGTGTTGGAATGGCCGTGGCATCTATTCTTGTTGGAGTGGCAGGAATTCTTGTTATTCTGATCGGCGTTGTGAAGCCAATGCGCGCAGCAACCAGAGATCTCATGAAGATGATCACTGAGATTGATGGGGGAAGTGGTGATCTTACTGCACATCTGAAGGTCAGAGGCAATGATGAGATCGGACAGATGGTCCGGGGATTCAATCAGTTTATAGATGTGTTGAGAAATCTGATCGAGAAGATAAAAAAAGGTTCCGGAGAACTCGAACATACAGCGGCGAGTGTTGACAACGGAGTCCGCGCAGCAGGCGATAAGATCACAGGTACATCTGCAACGATGGAACAGCTGGCAGCCAGCATGGAGGAAGTATCCGCAACCGTTATTAATATTACTGAAAATATTGAGAGCATCCGAAAAGACATCACAGTTATGGCAGATAAGACAGGAGAGGGACTTGAACGTGTGGACAGTATCCGCCAGAAGGCAGAGGGTATGAAGGCAGATGCAACTGCAAGCCAGGTGTCTGCAGCCGATATGGTGGCGCGTATTTCAGGAGAACTTTCCACTGCGATTGAACAGAGCAAACAGGTGGAAGAGATCAATAAGCTTACAGATGAGATCTTGTCAATTTCTTCACAGACAAATCTTCTTGCATTGAATGCTTCCATTGAAGCAGCAAGAGCCGGGGAAGCCGGAAAAGGCTTTGCGGTCGTTGCAGATGAGATTCGGAAGCTTGCGGATGAAAGCAGAAATACAGCTAATGGAATTCAGAATATCAGTAAGATGGTAACAGAATCGGTAGAAAACTTAGCTGGAAATGCGGGCAAGATGCTTGATTTTGTAAATCAGGACGTCTTGAATGACTACAAGGGAATGGTTGAATCCGGTGAGACTTACAATGAGGATGCCGTACAGATGAATGAGATGATGCAGGATCTTCAGAGTGTAGCAGAGAATCTCCGCCGGGCTGCAAATGAAATTTCGGAGGCTGCAGATGGCGTATCCAATGCAGTGAACCAGAGCGCAGCGGGCGTGTCTAATGCGGCAGAGTACACTTCTGAACTTGCAGGTCATATGACCGGAATCAATGAATCTGTCGAGAAGAATGTGAACATCGCAGAATCATTGAAGAATGAAGTCGCAGGATTCCAGTGTGAATAAATGATAGCGACTGCAGCTTTGAAATAATACATAAGACAAAATAGAAATATAAGACACTATATATAGAAGAAACAGATACACAAAATACTACGGATAGGTATCTGTTTCTTCTTTTTTATAAATACTAATAAATTTATTAGAAAAAATGAAAATTATCTTGACGGTTTTGCTTGACTTGATATATAATATACGTTGCACTATTGTGGTGCAGTAGGCTTATAGCCATAAGATGTGAGTGTTCACATACCGCATATACAGGCGGTAGATGCAATACAACAGGCAATTTGCCTGTTGAGAATAAAAACGAGAGGTGAAACGTCAATGGAGAAAAACAGAATACGTCCGGTGAAAGCCGGAAAAGGCATGCGTATGAGTTACTCAAGACAGAAAGAGGTATTGGAAATGCCAAACCTTATAGAAGTTCAGAAAGACTCCTATAAGTGGTTTTTGGACGAAGGCTTAAAAGAAGTTTTCGACGATATCTCTCCGATTGCAGATTACAGCGGTCATCTGAGTCTGGAATTTGTGGATTTTACATTATGCGAAGATGATGTAAAGTACACAATCCCTGAGTGCAAAGAAAGAGACGCAACATATGCAGCACCTTTAAAGGTAAAGGTAAGACTTCACAACAAAGAAACTGATGAAATCAACGAGCATGAAATTTTCATGGGCGACCTTCCTTTGATGACTGAAACTGGAACTTTCGTAATCAATGGTGCAGAGCGAGTAATCGTCAGCCAGTTGGTTCGTTCCCCTGGTATCTATTATGGTATCGCTCACGATAAAGTGGGTAAACAATTGTATTCTTGTACTGTAATTCCAAACCGTGGAGCTTGGTTAGAGTACGAAACAGACTCCAATGACGTATTTTACGTTCGTGTAGACAGAACCAGAAAAGTGCCGATCACAGTATTGATCCGTGCACTTGGTGTTGGAAGCAATCAGGAAATCATCGATTTATTTGGTGAGGAACCTAAGATCGTTGCAAGTTTTGGCAAGGATGTTGCTACAAATTACGAAGAAGGACTTCTTGAATTATATAAGAAAATCAGACCGGGCGAGCCGCTTTCAGTCGAAAGTGCGGAGAGCCTTATTAATGCTATGTTCTTTGACCCAAGAAGATATGATCTTGCAAAGGTAGGACGTTATAAGTTCAATAAGAAGTTAGCATTAAAGAACCGTATCAACGGACATGTTCTGGCAGAAGATGTTGTTGATGTGACAACTGGTGAGATCATCGCAGAAGCAGGTACAGAAGTAACCCGTTCTTTAGCTGATGATATCCAGAATGCAGCAGTTCCATATGTATGGATTCAGACTGAGACAAGAAACGTAAAAGTTCTTTCTTCTATGATGGTAGATTTAAGACATTACGTTGACTGCGATCCAAAGGAACTTGGCATTACAGAATTAGTTTACTACCCAATTCTTGCACAGTTAATGGAAGAAAATCCAGATGTGGAAGATTTAAAAGAAGCAATTAAGAAAAATGTACATGATCTGATTCCAAAGCATATTACAAAAGATGATATCTTCGCATCCATCAATTACAATATGCATTTAGAGTATGGTATTGGTCATGATGATGATATCGACCATTTGGGTAACAGACGTATCCGTGCGGTTGGCGAATTATTACAGAACCAGTACAGAATCGGACTTTCCAGATTAGAGAGAGTTGTCCGTGAAAGAATGACGACACTTGACCTGGATGGTATTTCTCCACAGAGTTTAATTAACATCAAACCGGTAACTGCAGCAGTGAAAGAGTTCTTCGGTTCTTCCCAGCTGTCTCAGTTCATGGATCAGAACAACCCTCTTGGTGAGCTGACTCACAAGAGACGTTTATCTGCATTGGGACCTGGTGGTTTGTCCAGAGACCGTGCCGGATTCGAGGTTCGAGACGTTCATTATTCTCACTATGGACGTATGTGTCCAATTGAGACGCCTGAAGGTCCTAACATCGGTCTGATCAACTCACTGGCAAGTTATGCGCGTATTAATGAGTATGGTTTCATTGAAGCTCCATACCGTAAGATTGATAAATCAGATCCAAAGAATCCTCGTGTCACGGATGAAGTAGTCTACATGACAGCGGATGAAGAGGATAATTACCATGTAGCACAGGCGAACGAGGCACTTGATGCAGAGGGACATTTTGTTCGTAATTCTGTATCTGGTCGTTATCTGGATGAGACACAGGAATATGAGAAGACCATGTTTGATTACATGGACGTATCTCCTAAGATGGTATTCTCTGTTGCGACTGCATTAATTCCGTTCTTACAGAACGATGATGCGAACCGTGCGCTGATGGGATCAAACATGCAGCGTCAGGCAGTACCTCTTCTTACAACAGAAGCTCCTGTTGTTGGTACAGGTATGGAGACAAAAGCGGCCGTTGACTCAGGTGTCTGCGTTGTTGCAAAAAAAGCAGGTACAATTGAAAGCTCTGAGTCCAATCAGATCATTGTAAAAAATGATGATGGAACAAGAGATGTATACAAACTTACAAAGTTTTCAAGAAGTAACCAGTCAAACTGCTACAATCAGAGACCAATCGTATTCAAGGGTGACCATGTAGAGGTTGGTGAGGTTATCGCAGACGGACCATCTACTTCTAACGGAGAACTTGGACTTGGTAAGAACCCATTGATCGGATTTATGACCTGGGAAGGTTATAACTACGAGGATGCTGTTCTTTTAAGTGAGAGACTTGTACAGGATGATGTTTATACATCCATCCATATTGAAGAATATGAAGCAGAAGCACGTGACACTAAATTAGGACCGGAGGAGATTACTCGTGACGTTCCAGGTGTCGGTGATGATGCATTAAAAGACCTTGATGAAAGAGGTATTATCCGTATCGGTGCAGAGGTTCGTGCCGGTGATATCTTAGTCGGAAAAGTTACTCCTAAGGGAGAGACAGAACTGACAGCAGAAGAGAGACTTCTCCGTGCAATTTTTGGTGAGAAGGCAAGAGAAGTACGTGATACTTCCTTAAAAGTTCCTCACGGCGAATATGGTATCGTTGTGGAAGCCAAAGTATTTACAAGAGAAAACGGAGATGAGTTATCTCCAGGAGTAAACCAGGCAGTCCGCATTTACATTGCACAGAAGAGAAAAATCTCTGTCGGTGATAAGATGGCCGGCCGTCATGGTAACAAGGGTGTCGTTTCCCGTGTATTACCTGTAGAAGATATGCCATTCCTTCCAAATGGTCGTCCTCTTGATATCGTATTGAATCCATTAGGTGTACCTTCCCGTATGAATATCGGTCAGGTCCTTGAGATTCACCTGAGTCTTGCTGCAAAAGCATTGGGATTCAATATTGCAACACCGGTATTTGATGGTGCAAAGGAAATTGATATCCAGGATACACTGGAATTGGCTAATGATTATGTAAACTTCGAATGGGAAGATTTTGAAGCAAAATACAAAGATGTACTTGGCGAAGAAGTTATGAAGTACTTATGGGACAACAGAGACCACAGAGCACTGTGGAAAGGTGTTCCAATTTCCCGTGATGGAAAAGTTCAGCTGCGTGATGGACGTACCGGAGAACCATTTGATTCACCTGTAACAATCGGACACATGCATTACCTGAAACTGCACCACCTGGTAGATGATAAGATCCATGCACGTTCTACTGGTCCTTACTCCTTAGTTACTCAGCAGCCACTTGGTGGTAAAGCGCAGTTCGGTGGACAGCGTTTCGGTGAGATGGAGGTTTGGGCACTGGAAGCTTACGGTGCAGCATATACCTTACAGGAAATCCTTACAGTGAAGTCTGATGACGTTGTAGGACGTGTTAAGACTTATGAGGCAATTATCAAAGGTGATAATATTCCTGAACCGGGAATTCCAGAATCATTCAAGGTATTACTGAAAGAGTTACAGTCCTTAGGACTTGATGTCACAGTATTAGATGACGAAGGAAATGAAGTTGAATTAATGGAAACAAGTGAGTACGGTAACACCGACCTGAACTCCATTATTTCAGGCGATAAAGATTTCGCTTTTGAAGACAGTGAATCATTTTCCAAGATGGGATTCACAAAGAAAGAATTTGATTCTGAAAACGAAGAACTTGTTGACGTAGAAGAAGAGGAAGACACCGATGCAGATGATGACTCTGATTTTTACGATGATATGCCGGAAGACAATTTCGAAGAGTAAATAATCAATAAGCATTTAAGGTCTGTGCATGCGCACAGACCGATAAAGAGAGTCGATTCTGTAAAGTAGAGAAAGGGAGTGTCATAGATGCCAGAAACAACAAATAAAGAGGCAATTAACCAGTCTGTTTCATTTGATGCCATCCGTATTGGTTTAGCATCCCCGGAAAAGATCAGAGAATGGTCCCGCGGTGAAGTTAAAAAACCGGAAACAATCAACTATAGAACATTGAAACCGGAAAAAGATGGTCTTTTCTGTGAGAAGATTTTTGGACCTAGCAAAGACTGGGAATGTCATTGCGGTAAATATAAGAAAATTCGTTACAAGGGCGTTGTCTGCGACCGTTGTGGCGTTGAGATCACAAAATCCAGCGTTCGTAGAGAGCGTATGGGACACATCGAGCTTGCTGCACCTGTATCCCATATCTGGTACTTCAAAGGAATTCCATCCCGTATGGGATTGATCCTTGACTTATCTCCAAGAACATTGGAGAAAGTTTTATACTTTGCTTCTTACATCGTATTGGATGCAGGCAATACTGCATTACAGTACAAACAGGTACTTTCCGAAGGAGAATACCAGGATGCAAGAGAACAGTACGGCAATGCATTCCGTGTAGGAATGGGTGCTGAGGCAATTCAGGAATTATTACAGGCGATTGATCTGGAAAAAGATTCTGCTGAATTAAAAGCAGAGTTAGAAGATGCAACTGGTCAGAAACGTGCCAGAATCATTAAGAGACTGGAAGTTGTAGAAGCATTTCGTGAATCTGGAAACAAACCAGAATGGATGATCATGACCGTTGTACCGGTTATCCCACCAGATCTTCGTCCAATGGTTCAGTTGGATGGTGGACGTTTTGCTACCTCTGATTTGAATGATTTATATAGAAGAATTATCAACAGAAATAACCGTTTGAGAAGACTTCTTGAGTTAGGAGCTCCTGATATCATCGTTCGTAACGAGAAACGTATGTTACAGGAAGCTGTTGATGCCCTGATTGATAACGGTCGTCGTGGACGTCCGGTTACAGGACCAGGAAACAGAGCATTAAAATCCTTATCCGATATGTTAAAAGGTAAATCCGGTCGTTTCAGACAGAACTTACTTGGTAAACGTGTTGACTATTCAGGACGTTCCGTTATCTGTGTTGAGCCAAAATTAAAGATTTATCAGTGTGGTCTTCCAAAAGAGATGGCAATTGAATTATTCAAACCTTTCGTTATGAAAGAACTTGTTGCCAACGGATCTGCACACAACATCAAGAGTGCTAAGAAAATGGTCGAGAGACTCCAGACAGAAGTTTGGGATGTCTTAGAAGACGTTATCAAAGAGCATCCGGTTATGTTAAACCGTGCTCCTACACTGCATAGATTAGGTATTCAGGCATTCGAGCCAATCTTAGTAGAAGGTAAAGCAATCAAGTTACATCCATTGGTATGTACCGCGTTCAACGCCGACTTCGATGGTGACCAGATGGCTGTACATCTTCCATTATCTGTAGAGGCTCAGGCTGAGTGTAGATTTATGCTTCTCTCACCGAACAACCTGTTAAAACCATCTGACGGTGGTCTTGTAGCAGTTCCTTCACAGGATATGGTCCTTGGTATCTACTATTTAACACAGGAGAGACCGGGCGCTAAGGGAGAGGGCAAGATCTTCAAGAGCGTCAACGAAGCAATCCTTGCATACGAGAACGGAGCAGTAACACTTCACTCCAGAATCAAAGTCCGTATGACAAAGACAATGCCGGATGGAAAAGAAATCACAGGAGTTGTTGAGTCCACATTAGGACGTTTCATCTTCAATGAGATCATTCCTCAGGATTTAGGATTTGTTGACAGAAGCATTCCTGGCAATGAATTAAAACTGGAAGTAGATTTCCTTGTTGCCAAGAAACAGAACAAACAGATTCTTGAAAAAGTAATCAATATCCATGGTGCTACCAAGACAGCAGAAGTTCTGGATGCTGTAAAAGCTATGGGTTACAAATATTCCACAAGAGCAGCGATGACCGTATCCATTTCCGATATGACGGTTCCGCCAGAGAAACCTGCAATGATCAAAGCAGCTCAGGATACAGTAGACAGAATTACAAAACAGTACAAACGTGGTCTTATCACAGAGGAAGAACGTTACAAAGAAGTTGTTGAGACATGGAAGGAGACCGATGATGAGCTTACAAAAGTGCTTCTGGAAGGTCTTGATAAATACAACAACATCTTCATGATGGCGGATTCCGGAGCCCGTGGTTCTGATAAACAGATCAAACAGCTTGCAGGTATGCGTGGTTTGATGGCTGATACAACCGGTAGAACAATCGAGTTGCCTATCAAATCCAACTTCCGTGATGGTCTTGATGTATTGGAGTACTTCATGTCTGCGCATGGAGCACGAAAAGGTATGTCCGATACAGCGCTTCGTACAGCCGATTCCGGATACCTTACGAGACGTCTTGTAGACGTATCACAGCATATGATCGTTCGTGAATCTGACTGCTGTGAGGGCAAGAACAGAGAAATCCCTGGTATGTGGGTAACTGCATTCATGGATGGAAAAGAAGAGATAGAAAGTCTTCAGGAACGTATTACAGGTCGTTTCTCCTGCAATACAATTTGTGATAAAGATGGCAATGTCATTGTAAAGGCAAACCATATGATCACACCAAAACGTGCAGCAGAAGTTATGAGCCGTGGTGTTGATGAGAATGGCAATCCAATCGAGAAAGTGAAGATCCGTACCGTATTATCCTGCCGCTCCCATATGGGTGTATGTGCAAAATGTTATGGAGCAAACATGGCTACCGGTCAGGCAGTTCAGGTTGGTGAGGCTGTTGGTATCATCGCAGCACAGTCCATCGGTGAGCCTGGTACACAGCTTACCATGCGTACTTTCCATACAGGTGGTGTTGCCGGTACCGATATCACACAGGGTCTTCCTCGTGTCGAAGAAATTTTCGAGGCAAGAAAACCGAAGGGACTTGCCATTATCACAGAATTTGGTGGCGTAGCTAACATCAAAGATACTAAGAAGAAACGTGAGATCATCGTTACAAACAATGAGACTGGTGAATCTAAGGCATACTTAATCCCTTATGGTTCCAGAATCAAAGTAATGGACGGCGCAGTACTTGAAGCTGGTGACGAGCTGACCGAAGGTTCTGTAAATCCACATGACATCTTAAAGATCAAAGGTGTTCGTGCCGTTCAGGATTACATGCTCCGCGAGGTTCAGCGTGTATACCGTTTACAGGGTGTTGAAATCAACGACAAACATATCGAGTTGATCGTACGTCAGATGTTGCAGAAAGTCCGCGTTGAGACAAACGGTGATTCTGACATGCTTCCGGGAACATTAGTAGATACTCTTGATTTTGAGGATACAAATGAACTGCTTGAGAGTGAAGGAAAAGAAATGGCAGAAGGAAAACAGGTATTACTTGGTATTACCAAAGCTTCCTTAGCTACGAACTCCTTCTTATCGGCAGCTTCCTTCCAGGAGACAACAAAAGTTCTGACAGAAGCAGCTATCAAAGGAAAAGTTGATCCACTGATCGGTATGAAAGAAAACGTAATCATTGGTAAACTGATCCCGGCTGGTACAGGTATGAAGAGATACCGCAATATCAAACTTGATTCTGATGTCAATGAAAATGACGAGATTGATTTTGATGACGATTCTTTTGCAGATGAAGAATTTGCACCAGTAGAAGAATAAGATATTGAAATAAGAGAGGAATGGATGAAAATCTGTTCCTCTTTTTTCGTAATCATAATATCTGGTATAAAAAGCCAGATATTGGAAATGCTTTAAAAGCGTAAGAAAAATCGCTTGAGTGAAAAAGTAAATTCCGCACGTAAACTTAAATTCCATACGGAAGACTAAATTCTATATTTTAGGGTTTGACGAAATGCGTCAAACCCTTTAAAGTGGA
>OGNE01000083.1_pt1 | contig 78879 bp, 75 predicted proteins | sample 1573401 | NCBI WGS metagenome assembly OGNE01 (sample SAMEA2581884, study PRJEB24529) | metagenome | biome: Human gut stool | place: China | collected 2011 | reverse complement strand
GAAAAAGGCAAGGCAGAAGGAACTGCTGGAAGAATATTTGGAAAAGCGGGCGCAGATGAAGGAATTTCAGCAGGAGGCGTTGGAAGAAAAGATTGCAAAGCAGGAATTGGAGAGGAGCAGGCTGACAAAGGCATGGAGCAGTAAGAGGCAGATGGCGATGGCTTCCAATGCTTATGACGCAAATGTTATGACGGAAACCGCGACAGGCAGTGAGGTATAGTGTAATGAATGGTGTATCATTATCAAACCAAGTAATCCATTGGAATGAGTCAAACGCTGCATCACCAAGAAATGTTTTGGGATTAATAAGCGGATGCTTCACAAAGAAGTCTTTTAGTGTAGGAATGAGTAATTTAGCATCATGAACGCACTTATCTTCATCAGGAGAATCAGATTTCTTTTCTACCACGATTTCAGGATGTGAGATCATAAAGTTTTTGTTATAAAAAGATATATGCCGGATGATGCCAAGACCATTGGTGACAATGCCAAACTTGAAGACATAGCAAAAATGACCATTAATGTATAACTGCTTAATTTCAGGATTTGCGGAAGCGTGTGTTGGCATAGAACCATAAGCTGCTTTGTAAGGATCATAATTCTTATCAAAGTTGTTAGCTTTGGCATAAGCTTTGAGCTGCTTGATAATACGATTTGCGTATTTCGGATTATTTTCAGCAACGAAAGCCTCAATACCAGAAGAATCAAAGATAGTCATATCCGCTTTGGCAGAATCAATAGCATGACAGACTGGTTCGGTTAAATCAACAAGGTTATCAAAAACAAGCTGAAGGTCATCAATAAAGTCCTGTTTGAAGCGGGTGATTTTAGAAGCATCCGGAACTTTGGTGAAGCCACAGAATTCACGCAGCGGTTTTGAATAAGCAAGAAAAGTTAAAAGAAGCTGGTCTGTGGGAATAGAAAAAATACGCTGAATAATCAAAGCCCATAGCAAAGCGTTTAAAGGGTATTTACGGGCTCTGCCCGTTGATGCATAGAAATGACTTCGAAAAGAAATCGGAATAATCTCATCAATATCGATGTGGTTTTCTAATAGAGATAGAAATACAGGTTTGTCATTTTCAAATTTATTTTGGCAATCTGAAAAAATATCTGCCAAAGAAAGCTGTTTATATGGTATCATAGATGTCAGAATAACTCCTTTCTTGGATGTATGGTTTATAGTTTCTGGTCAACTCTATTATACCATATCCGGTGAGGGGTTATTTGTTTTTTGTAGTTAAAAAATGCCGTATTTATGAGGCTTGTGGCGTTTCACAAACGCCTATCAAATTATTCTATTAAGGAGGGCGAGTTTATGTCAAAAATCACAGATTATGGATTTTTGTTTCAGCAAATGTTTGGAACAAAAGGCACAAAAAGTACAAGTGCAATAGGTAGCTTTCAGCTGTCGCAGTTAAACAGCAGCTCTATACAGTCGCAGTTAAAAGCGGCGGGTATTGATACGAACAGTGCCCAATGTAAGGCTGCAATAAAGCAGATGATGTCAAATGCAAATGGGTTAATGTACACAAATATCCAGAGCATTAAAAATTTGATGAAAAGTTACGACAAAGATGGAGATTACATTGATCCAACAACGGGATTAGCAGGTCTTTTGCTAACAGATGAAAATGCAAGTAGTCAAAAACGTATTATTTCCATTCCGGAAAGCAGCAAAGATGAAATGTTTGAGCAAACGAAAAAGGAATTTTTGCAAGAAAATGGCGTCCTGAATGGAGATACGACAAAACGATCAGATGTATATACAAATATGTATCGCAAGGTACAGAAAAATGACCGATTAGCAGCGGGATATACTATGCAGCAGTATGAGCGTGCATATCGGCAGGCATTTATATCCGCAGCAAAAGCTGCTGATCCAGGTTGGAAAATAGGGAAGCCAGTCTCATCTGGGACATTAGACGGTATCACAAGAGAATCCGTGGAAGCTAATTTAAAGAAATCAGGCAGTTCACTGGCACAGGTGTCAGTGGATACAAGGATATAGTAAATTGGTTTTATGTGGCATATATTTCACTAATTATTTCAAATTAGGTAATTGCGAAACTCGCGATGCTCGTTCGCAATCTCGAACTAAACGGGGAAGAATTCGTGCAGAGCACGAATTCTAAGATAAGAAGTGGATAACTACCAGTTTTAGGCGTACTTTAATAAGCCATAGGCTTTATAAAGTTGGTAAGACCTAAGCAATGAGTGGTTTCAGACTTCGTATGTATTCATGATGTTTGATTTTGTCTGCAAGAACAACTGTAATGAGTGGACTGTCTAAAATGGCAGGATTAGTAAATGGTCAATCATACGAGGAGAAAAATATATGTCAATTAGTATTTCCAATTATCCTGTACATTTGCAGGATGGCTTTAAACCTAATAGAGAATGTTTGAAATCTCAGGGAAGTCAAAGTGAATACCAGAAAGTATTTCATAGGGATTCCTTAGAAGTTTCCCAATTATCGAAAAACAGGGAAATCTTAATGGATAAAATTAAGCATACAGTGGTGCAGTCGGCGGCATCACTCAGCGATATGAGAGCTGGAATATTAAAGGAAATCAGGGAAGAAAAAGGGCAGTATGGCTATTCGGATGTTGTGAATGCTTGTGGGCTGAGTTATGCAAGGCTGTATTCTGAAATTGAACAGCGCTATGAAAATGAACAGTATTATAAGGTAGATGGGACGCCGCTGACAAAAGAAGATGAGATAGAGTGGCTGGATATACAATTTGAGCAGGAAGTGGCATGGCAGAAATCCTGTGCCAGAATAACAGCCCAGGGGCAGGTCATTCAGGGGAATATTCCTGAAATGCCAACAGAGGAGATGGAAGAATTGGAGGACAGCTTTTATCAGGCTAAGGATGCCTATATGAAGCTGTACCGAGAAAACAGACGGGCAGAGAGACCGCTTGTTTTGCAAAGTTATATGTTTGGCAATAGCCAGATGTATCAAATATTGAATAGACTAGGAAATTTACAGGAGAGGGTGGTATAATGCAAGTTAATTCGTCCAATGGTTCATTACAACAAAGGTTCTTTTCTGGAACAGGCAGTATAGGCGGCATCCATCTGCCGGACTTCAATGACAAATATATTTTCTCTAAAAAGAAAAGCGGTGTCAGTGATAAAGAATACCGGAAGCAGATCAGGGAACAAGCTTATGAGGATTTTGAAAAAGGGCAGTTCCAAAACAAATCCGAAGGATTTAATAGGCTGATGAAAAGCTACACATCGGAAGTGTCCCCGGACAGAAAAGGGATTATTACTTCCGGGCTGAAAGCTATTTCAAGGAACAGACAGAATGTGCTGAAGCCAATAGATTTTGTGGCAACACTGCTTGAAGGGAAAGTGAAATATCAGAAACTGCCGTCAGGCAACAGCGATTACATAGAGTTTTACGATAAAAACGGGGAGATGGTGGCGACTTATTCCAATAATGGGTGGACGATGTATACCACCAATGCGGAGGCATCCAGACAGACGGAAATGTGCATGATCTACAATGAAGCATGGGGGAATGCAAAGAGAGGGATTCCGCTGGCAAGTGAAGAGACGGTAAATGTGGATAATATGCAGAGTAGCTTTGATGCCAAGGCATAGCAGAAAATTATCCCTAATAAGCCACAGAGGACGGGCAGGGCAGTTCCTGCAACAATGAAATAGAGCTGTCTGCCGGATGTGCTGATGTAACATGGCATTGGTTTGAAGAATGCGGAAGCGGTGTTAGAAAAATACGATGGCAGAATTGCATTTGACTGTGATGAGAAAGAGTTTAGGGTAGTGGTAATTTTATAGTCAGTTAGTGCAACAAATAGTCGATAAGTGCATGGAAGATGAGTTAGCTATTCTGCAAGAAGAATTTGATGAGTTTGTTGAAAGTAGATTTGGAAAAAAATATCAAGAATGGAACATCAAGCAAATCAATGCGATAAATGATATTCAAAAAACGAAACAACGTTTAGGTATTGGTGATGGTAAAGTGTATGAGCCAGAGAAAGTACCAGAGCGGTTTGCCGAAAATCTCATCAAGGCGGGAAGGACATATATAGTTGGTATATTGAAATAAGATATAGGAGAAACAGAGTGAAACGGATTTCATATTAAATTTTTCAAGGAGGATGAGGTTATGTCGAAAATAACAGATTACAGTTTTTTATTTCACAGTATGTTTGGAACAAAAAGCACAAAAGGTGCAAGTGCTATAGGCAGCTTTCAGTTGTCGCAGTTAAACAGCAGTTCTGTACAGGCACAGTTAAGGGCGGCGGGCATTGATACGAACAGCAAGCAATATAAGGCGGCAATAAAACAGATGATGTCAAATGCAAATGGGGCAATGTATGGAAACATTCAAGGTATTAAAAATCTGATGAAAAGTTACGACAAGGACGGAGATTATATTGACCCGACGACAGGACTGGCGGGACTTCTGGTGACAGAAGAAAATGAAGGTAGCCGGAAACGTATCATTACCATTCCTGAGAGTAGCAAGGATGAGATGTTTGAACAAACAAAGAAAGAATTTCTGCGTGAAAACGGCGTACTGAATGGAGACACGACAAAACGCTCAGACGTGTATACGAATATGTATCACAAGGTACAGAAAAATGACCGATTGGCGGCAGGATATACTATGCAGCAGTATGAGCGTGCATATCGGCAGGCGTTCTTGGATGCCGCAAGAAAAGCTGATCCAAAGTGGGAGATTGGAAAGCCAGTTCCGTTTGGGGTATTGGATGGCATTACAAGAGAGTCTGTTGAAAGTACACTTGCAAAAAGCGGAAGCGGTTTTGTGAAGAAATCAATAGATGTCAGTATTTAAAAACTGTAGCATTAAATAATGCTTGCGGAGCTGAGGGATAGGTGGCTTACATGGGTAAATATAAAGTATTAGATATTTTTTCTTTTTTACCTGCTAATGTGATAAGTTTAGAACAATTAGAAAAAATGTTTTTAGATAGCTTATCAGAAATATCTAATAATACAAAATTGGGTAATGAAGAAATTGTTGTTACTTGTAGTTCTCAATCTTGGTTTACTGAAAACATAAAAGAATGCCAAAGCAGCTCATGGAAGCCCAGACAAAACTTGAAACGGTGGAGCATCAGCTTGAAACCGCAAAGGTGGAGGTGACCAAGCCTTTTGCACAGGAAGCGGAACTTGCAGAGAAGTTAGAGCGTCTGTCAGCATTGAATGCCCTGCTTAACATGGATGAAAAGGGAAATGACGGGATTGATATGGATGATGAGCCGGAAGCTCCAAAGAGCGAAAAAGAGGTTGCAGACCGTCCGGCGAATACTCCGCTTGCAGAGAAAACAGTGGGTATAGGGCAGGATAAGAGCATCAGACAGTATGCAGATGTACCTGCAGAAAGAGTATCCCTGAAGGCGAAGCTGTAGGTGATGAAAGCAAAGGTTGCTGGAGGAGATACAGAAAAGCCTATGCCACAAAAGGTAAAGGGAAAAGAAGAAACCTTATAAGAAAATCTGAAGTTTTTTTATTTTTATTCCCAACTTTATTCCCAACATGTTATAATTATTCTGGTTGGGAATAAAAGTTGGGTAAAGGAGCATACTAATGGATATTAAACAAATTGTTTTAGATTTATGTGCCTTAAGTGATGAACAGGAATGGTTTGAATTTAAGGAAAACTGGTTTCAGCCTGAGGCATTAGGCGAATATGTATCTGCTCTGTCAAATGCGGCGGCTTTTCATTATAAAAAATATGCGTATTTCATTTGGGGTGTAAATGATACAACCCATGAAATTGTAGGAACAACATTTAATCAGTATTGTGAATATAACAAGGAACCGTATCAGAATTATCTTGCGAGAAATCTGTCACCAAGCATAAATTTTAGTTTTGAAGAAACAGAAATTTATGGAAAGAGAGTCGTTGGTTTGGTAATTCCTGCGGCAACCGAGATTCCTACGGCATTTAAAGAAAAGAGGTTTTTAAGGATAGGATCATCAAAATGTAATATGAAAGATTACCCTAAGAGAGAAATTGAACTTTTCAAAATACTGGATGGAAGAACCGAAACGATAGAAACAGTACCGGCAAAATACCAGGAACTTACATTTCAAAAACTCTTTGGATATTACGGTTCCAAAGGTATTGTTCTAAATCAAAAGACGTTTATTAAGAATCTGGGGCTAAAAACAGAAGAAGGCGAATTTAATATATTAGCGCAGCTTCTGTCGGATAACTCTCATTTTCCGCTTCGTGTATCTATTTTTGATGGAGAAACAAAAGGCTCTAATCTTTTCTCTGTACGTGAATTTGGAAATGACTGTTTATTATACAGTTTGGATGAGTTGTTGCGTTATGGAGATGTATTGAACCTGATTCAGGCGGATGAGACAGACAGGGTCGTTGAACGAAAGGAGGTTCCGTTATTTGATAACAAGGCATTTCGTGAGGCTGTCATAAATGCCGTCCTGCACAATAAATGGGTGGAAGGAAATGAACCTATGATTTCGGTTTTCTCTGACCGGATAGAGATACTATCGAGAGGAACACTTGCTCCGGCACAGACCATGGAGGGATTTTTCTTAGGAGAATCAATCCCTGTAAATGAAAAGTTGTCCGAGATATTTCTTCAACTGCATATAAGTGAGAAGTCCGGACGAGGGGTTCCTAAAATTACGGAAATGTATGGAAAAGATGCATTTTCATTTAGGGAGAATTCCATTGTTGTTACTATCCCATTTGAGAGAATAAATAAGGTTGGGAATAAAGTTGGGAAAAAGGTTGGGGATAAGAAACCTTTAAATTTCAGAAGGCAAAAAATTATTTCAGAAATGAGAGACAATCCAAATATTACAACTGCGGAACTTCATAACATATTAGGCGTGAGTGAAACAGCAGTAGAAAACAATATATCATTTTTAAGAGAAAATGGTTATATAGAGCGGGTTGGCTCAAAAAAGGCAGGATACTGGAAAGTATTATAGCAGTTTAATTTAAAAGTGTGATTATGCAGAAGGCAGTCCATAGCGGGCTGCCTTTTGTCGTGTAAAAAATGAAAATATGGAGGTTTATTATGGCAGACGAAAATATGAATACAATTCATATAACAGAAAAACAAAAAGTACAGGAAATCACAGACAAGCTGGAGGAAGGATTAAAGGAGCTTTTTGAGAGTGAAAAGTACAAGACTTATCTTTCCACCATGTCAAAATTTCATAATTACAGCTTTAACAATACGTTACTTATCGCCATGCAAAAGCTAGAAGCAACACTTGTAGCCGGATATAAGGCATGGCAGAAGAATTTTGAAAGACACGTTAACAAAGGAGAAAAGGCAATCCGTATTCTTGCCCCTGCACCTTACAAAATTAAAGAGGAACGGGATAAATTAGACCCTGTCACAGGAGAAATGATGTTTGATGAAAACGGTATGCCTCAAAAGGAGCAGGTAGAGGTCACGATTCCAGCATTTCGAGTCGTGTCTGTATTTGATGTATCGCAGACAGACGGAAAGCCAATTCCGGAACTGGAAGCACAGGAACTTTTATCAACAGTGGAGGGATATGAGGATTTTGTGCAGGCACTTATGAATGTGCCCCGGTTCCTATTGGTTTTGAGGATATTCCCGGCGATTCCAAAGGATATTTCCATACAGAAGAAAAGAGAATTGCGGTACAGGAGAATATGAGCGAGAGCCAGACTTTAAAGACAATGGTACATGAGGTAGTTCATTCCATGCTTCATAATAAAGAAATTAATCGGGATGATTTGATAGAAGAACCTGCAAAGGACAGAAATACAAAAGAAGTAGAAGCAGAAAGCGTTGCCTATACGGTATGCCAGCATTTCGGCATAGATACTTCGGATTATTCCTTTGGCTATATTGCAGGGTGGAGCAGTGGCAAGGAGATGAAGGAACTGAAATCTTCCCTGGATACCATACGAAAGACCGCATCAGAGCTTATTACAGGAATTGAGGGAGCGTTAAGGGAATTGCAACTTAATCGTGAGATGGAGCAGGAACAGAGTAAAGAGTGTATCCTGCTGATACAGAATGAAGATCTGACGGAGTTCAGCCTTGTCAATGTCCGTGGAATGGATACGCAGGAGCTTTTGGCTGCTTTATCTAACATGAGTGAGGATGATAAACTCAGCATACAGGCATACTTGGAAAGCAAAGGTGCATGGACTACGGAGCTTGGCAATGAGAAATCAAGAGAATTTGAGGAATATCACCTTGATGTTCGTTACAATCTTGATACGGATGAGGTTATTGATGTGAAAGCAAAAATAGCAGAGCAGATTGACAGTAATCTTTCGGTTATGGAACAGGCAGAGCAGCTTATCAATCAGTTGGAAGTGGAGAAAACCATATTTACATCAGATGAGCGAAACCTGATTGTGAATTATGCATATAAGCTTGACGACATGGACAGGACAAGGGAGCTTGCAGAAAAACTGGCATATCAGCTTGAATATGCACAGCAGGATGTGGGGCTGACAATCATAGATGCACAGGCAGAGATTGATGCACTTCCAGACCTGATGATTGGTCTGTCTGAAATGCGGGAGTACGGTTATACATGGAATGAAATGCTGCCATTGACGCAGGAGAAAGCATTGGAATTCTTTTCCACACATTCTCTTGAATTACTGAGAGAAATAAAGGCTCAGAATATATATTATTTGACAAAGATGTTTGATGGTTCTGTGGTTGTTACAAATCCATGCTATCCAGCTTATGCAACTAGAAATTTATATGGTGAAGATGGATATGGAAATGATATGGTTGTACTAGTTGAGGACGATTTGGCAAAGATAATAATTGAAAAAATAATGGTGAGTAAGAATATTGCTCGTAGTATAAGAGTTAAGATTTTACCGACGGGAGGTTGGACTAATACCATTACAATGGCATATGATGTCACATCCTCAAATCTTTTAAATAGAGGGACAAAACTAGCAGTTGTGTTAGATAGGGATATTAAGGTAAATGTTCCTGAATTCATTTCTAACCATAAACAGTATTCTGGTATAAAAATAGATTACCTTCCAATAGCATGCCTTGAGAAATATCTTAAAGCTCACTTGGTAGATAAGTTAAACAATGAATTGTTTTCTGTATTAGATACATATTTGTTTCAGAAAAAACCACTTAATGAGATTATTCGTGAGTATATCAGAAACAATAACAAAGACGATTCTGATGGTAAGGCTTTTTATGGAGTATTGCTGAATGAGGTAAAGTCTATGAGAAAAGATAGAGAAGATTTAGTTGATATTGTTGTTCGATATATTCTTGAACATGAGGAAGAGAATATCAAAGAATTAGCTACTTATTTATCAAAGAAAATAGATGAATAATCATTAGTAGTATACTGTATCATTGATATTTAATTAATTTTATGGTCTGACAAACCGTTTCATGATATACTAAAAAGAAACGGCGGTGATTTTAGATGACAAGACCAAAAAAATATAATATTTCATTAACGGATGACGAACTCAAGGAACTAAAATCTGTTATGCGTAAAAAGCAAACAACCAAAACTGTTCGAAACAGATGCCAGATTATCATTGATCTAGATGAGGCACACGGTAAAGTTCTTACCCATGCACAGTCTGCCAAAACAAATTGTGTATGTATGGCTACTATCATGAATACTGTAAAGCTTTATTCCGAAAAAGGCAATCAGGGTATCCGTACAATGAACCGGAATGTCAATTCTGATAATGCACGCAGAAAATTTGATGGGCGTGCTGAGGCTCGTATTATTGAAATTGCGTGCAGTCCTGCACCGGAAGGACATTCCCGCTGGACACTCCGTCTGCTGGAAGAACAGGCAAAAATTGTACTTGATGTTCCAGTCAGTAAAGATACTATCGGCAGGGCTTTAAAAAAAATTAACTTCGACCTCACATGAATGATTACTGGTGTATTCCGTCAAAAGAAGATGCTGATTTTGTAGCCTGCATGGAAGATGTCCTTGATGTTTATGAACTCCCATATGACCCGATGTACCCTGTTGTCTGTATGGATGAAAAGCCATACCAGCTTTTGGATGATGTAAGGCAGCCACTGCCTGTTCGTCCGGGTGACAACCAGAAAACGGATTCCGAATATAAGAGGAATGGCACCTGCAGCATATTTGCTTTTGTTGAACCACTTGGCGGCAGACACCATGTGAGTGTCCATGAACACCGTACTGCAATTGACTGGGCAATGGAAATCAAATATCTGTCAGATGAAATGTTTCCAGATGCAAAGAAAATCATACTGGTAATGGACAATCTAAACACCCATAAAGCTACTTCACTTTATAAAGCATTTCCACCATCAGAAGCAAGAAGGATCATAAAACGACTGGAAATCTATTATACGCCTAAACATGGAAGTTGGCTTGACATGGCAGAAATTGAGCTTAATGTAATGACACGCCAATGTCTTTCGCGTCGAATATCCACCCTTGACAAACTTAAATGTGAGTTATCAGCATGGGAAATGGAACGTAATCGGGATACAGCTAAGATACAGTGGCATTTCCAAACAGGGGACGCACGGGAAAAACTGATATCACTGTATCCGATACTATCATCTGTCACTTTTTAATTAAAGTGGCAGATATACTAAATTTCAATGATACAGTACAGTAGTACCCCCTCTCGTTTTACTACCATTTCTACTACTAAGCGGTAGTAAAACTATGCAAAACTATGCTAAATTTTGCCTCAATCTGCATTTTTGACGCAAAATCATAACAACCACAAAATCCCCGAACCCCCTTGCAAATCAAGGCTTTTCAGGGCAAAAAGGAGTAAATCAAAACTATGATAAAAGTCTTATTTGTTTGCCACGGCACTCCAGTTTTATGATAATGCATACCTTCGCAGACTGGGGCAACACAGGGCATAATATGGCGGAAAACTTTGGAATTACTACGGTTTAGACTACTAAGGGTCATGGCTGGAAGTGGGGTAAAGGCAAAAGTGTTGGGAGGATTGCTTAGTAGTAAGGGACTACTTAGAGGTTGAATACGAATGATAAAAACCACAATCGTTGGTAGGAATGATACTGAGATTGTGGTTTGTTTTTTGTGGGGAAATGTATTGCAAATGTAGCACACCGATGGTATTATGTTCTGGTGGAGGGTTGCATATGAATAAGACTATTTCTATAAGTATTAGAGTAAGTGAAAAAGATTTGAATAAGCTTAAAGAAGCCGCAGAAATTGAGTCATATTCTTCATACAGTGAGTTTATTAGACGAACTGCTCTTATCGAAGCAGATAGAGCTATCGAAAAAGAGCGAACCAAGGCTAAAGGATATAAAGAAGAAAGGCTGGAAAATTAGATGGCTGATAAAAAAAGTTTTGTGTTAAAGAATAATGAATATTATAAAAAAAGTTTAATTGACATAGATAAATTACAATGTGAAAAAGAGTTTTGGAATGTTGATGAAACCATCTCAGAACTATCATATTTGACACATGATTATTTTAGATATTATGGAAAGTTTCCATCAAAGATAGGAAAAATGATCTTAGAAGACCTTATTGATAAGAAAGTGATAGATAGGGATAAAGATTTTATTATAGATAATTATGCAGGATCAGGAACGTCGTTGGTCGAAGCTAAATTAGCAGGTTTTGATTCACTTGGATTTGATATAAATCCCTTTGCCGTATTAGCATGTAGAGTCAAGACTTACAATTATGATACTGTGATGTTGAAAAACATGTGGGAAGTAATAAAAGAGGAGATTAATAAATATAATAATCATTATAGGGGAGGCTTATTTAGCGAACTAACAACGGATTTAGATAAAACAATTATTTCCGAAATAGATAAGCAAACGAGAATAATGAATGGTCAAGAAACCTTTTCAAAATGGTTTTCGGAAAATGTCATTAGACAATTATATATAATAAAGAGATCTCTATTATCTTTTGGATTGACTAGAGAAAGAGAGTTTTTTGATTTGGGTTTTTTTGCAATTGTTAGAAGAGTATCACGGGCACATGATGCCGAAGTAAGACCACATGTGAATAAGCGAAAGAGAGAAAGGGATGCAATTGAAGCATTTATTAAAAAAATAAATGAAATGATATTTACGATGGATGAGTGGAATCAAGCAACATCGAAAAAAGTATTTTCAGATGCTGGTATCGTAAATAATTCAAATAATGCTGAGGTTTTTGAACAAATACGAAAGTGTAAGAAGGAAACAAAAAAACAATTAGGAGCAGTATTATCACACCCACCATATTTAAATTGTTTTGATTATATTCCTGTTTATAAGTTAAAGTTTATTTGGGCAGATGGATTTGATGAGATATTTGGATGTAAATCATATGATGAAATTAAAAAATCAGAAATAAAATCATATCCAGTAAATAATGACGAGGCTATTTCTAGATATTTTGAACATAACTACAAAGCTTATAAAACTATATATGAAAATCTCAAAGAAGGAGGATATTGCTGCATAGTAATTGGCGATTGCACTGTTAAGGGCGAACTGTTTAGTGTTCATAAAACTTTTATTTCTATGATGGAAGAAATAGGATTTACATTAACAAAGCTTGCATATAGATCTACAAATTATGGAATGGGGAGATATGCGTATAGTTTCCGGGCAGATTATTCCGAGAACAAGGATAGTAAGCAAGATGCCATTTTGTTCTTTAAAAAATAAGTAAAAAAAGCTACCACATTATCAAGAGTGGTAGCTAAAAAAAAATTATAGCTTATCAATTGTCAGTTTTTGATTCTCACAGTTTATTGTTACATAACAGTTTTGCTCAAGGTCAAATAATATATGGTTTTCAAAATGCGTAAGGACATTGTTTATGACAGTTCTTACATGAGCATCAGTTTCAAATTTTTTCTTGCTTATATATGGCAACATATTTGCAGTGCCAAAGTAGTTTTCAAAACATTTAAATGCATAGATTAGAATTTCATCGGGAACAATTAAATTATGATCGATACAGGTTTTTATTACATTCCGAGATTTTTCTTCCCAATGAGAGAATTCACAAAGGACATGGATGAATGTCATTTTCTTGGAATTCTGTGCGATATCTTCTTTACCCCATTTCCCATCTATTTTCTTTCTTAAATCCATAGCAACAAGAGAAGCTTGTTTAGCCTTTTCTATTGTCTGCGGTCCAGTTAGGCAGTTCCAAAGCGTGAATTTGCAAGTGTTATCGTGAATCGAATCAACCTTTATCGTTTTACAAATTCGTATAATTCCGGGTATTTCGGCAAGCATATCACCATGAGGGGAGGTGTTTAAAAAATTTTCATTTTCGTCCACAACAAGTTTTATGTTATCTCCTGCGGATAAAGTAAGCTGTTGTTTTCTAGTGTCAGAGGAATTAGTTATTTCAATAACAACATTATCTGAATTTACAGATATGAGTTTAATTTTGACAGTAATCGAATCATGCATCCATTGACCTGACATAGAAATGTCAAATGAATCATTACATGATAGCGACTTTACGTGACCTGTTGTGAACTTAGTTTCCTCTACTCCGACACATTTACATTCAATTGCACCAAATAGACCTGTCTTTGTACGAGGATTATTAAAAAAACCAAATTCAACTTTATGTCCAGCAGATGTATATCCTTCTAATTTTCCTTCTGTATCTAAATGAGTTTTTAGATTAATGTTTTGATAAACTACTCCCATGGTAAGAATTTCAAGCATATCACCCACTTTTCGTCCAATTTGATGCCCCATTAAGTTATAATTTGCAATACATTTGTATAGATTTGTTATATATGTAAAGTTGCGCAGTTCATTTTTCATATTAACTATCATTTGTACATACCTCCTTTTATATGTTGAAATCTCTTGTGATTTATTGTATAATCTATCCCATTAACAATAAACCGTATATATACGGTATTTGGCACGATTTTAAAGGAGGATAGGATATGTTGAGTATTGGAACTGCATTGAAATATTATAGAAAATTAAGTGGACTTACTCAGGCAGAAGTGGCTGATTTGGCAGGAGTAAATGAAAAATATTATGGGGAAATTGAAAGAGGAGAATCTAGTCCTACTATTGAGCGATTAGAATTGATTAGTCATTCTTTGGGAGTAAATATGCAACAGTTAGTTGGATATACATCACTTAAAGAAGTGGTTATTGAATTACAGGAATACAAAGCTGTAGATAAGAAGAATATTCATGCATATTGTAATTGTTGTGGAACGGAGTTTTTTTCAGATACAGATATTATTTGTCCACAATGCGGTTGCGAATATTCGGAAGAAAATGATTACATCGAAATTTATTAATACTACTATTCTAAAAAGTATTGGAGAGGGGTATCCAAATCTCTACAACCTTTCTGCCTGAAGACCGATGGCCCCCTGCGTGCGAATTTTCGCAGAATTAAACAGGGGGGATACCCACAGAATCCATATTATATGAAAATCTCCGCAGAATACCGCTTTTTTAACCGATTTTGTTTTGCCAGATAATACCAAAATACGCATAAAAACCATATGTAAAACGATAGAAAAAGCACAGTTTTTATGCATATTTTCTGACAGAAATATAATCAGAAATGTCTTGCTATTCTGTGCCGTCAGAGTGATATATGTACTACCGAAAAAAGAAAGGCAGGTACATATTATGAGAAACGAAATCAGATTTACATTGGAATCAAAGCAAAGACCAAAATTGGCGCAGGAGATTGGCAAAATACTCGGAACAGCACCGCATTATGAGCGGGTGCCAAGCTGTGCATACGATATTGCAGGATACAGGCTGGAAAAAGAGGGCGTGCTGCATATCCCGGAGGGAGTAGCGGTAGAAATGGTGGAACACTTAATTCGCCAGTTACGGGAGCGTGGGTTTCAGGATGATGCGGAATTTACTGAAGAAGTGCTTTTACCGAAGGATAAGTTGACAATAGCAGTTCCGAGAGAAATCTTTACGGATATGGCATTGGAAAATTTACAGAAGATCATAGCAAATAAGCAGACGCTTTTCTAAAGGGCATTTCAGGCGGATAGCACAGAAATAGAGATTACTGAGGAAAAAATAAACTTCTCATGGTTTCCATACACAACGGATAGCGATGAGATTGCAGCCTACACACAATTTATCTCAAGGCTGTGTGACATGGCAAGAGATGCAAAAAGGGTATCATCAAAGCCGACCGAAACGGACAATGACAAATATGCTTTCAGATGTTTTCTGCTCAGACTTGGATTTATCGGAAAAGAGTATACGACAGCGAGAAAGATTCTGCTTAGAAATCTTACAGGAAATTCAGCATTTAGAAGTGTAAAATAAAGAATGATGGTATTGACTCATGCAGCAGTCAATACCATCATTCTTTATTTTTTTATAGTAATCTGCACTGCCATATTAGAAACATCCTGTAGAGTATTTTGTTCTTTGCAGCGTTGCGCTTCGGATTTGATAAGGTTTTCAACATCTTTCTGCCCGAAGGAATCAAGAGAAAGATACAATTTCATAAGATCAGTATAAACGGATTCCAGTTCCCAGCGTCCCAGTTGTTCTATATCATCATCTGATAACTTGGCTGATGATGCATCATTGGACTTCCCAAGTATATAATCAGCACGCACATCGAATAAATCTGAAAGCTTAATAAGTGTTTCAAAATCAGGGGTACGTTTCCCGGTCTCCCACATTGCAACAGTTCCTTTTGATACTCCAAGGGTTTCTGCTAAAGAAACCTGCGTATATCCATATTTTTTTCGTAATGATTTCAGACGTTCATCAAACATAAGCACACCTCATATGTGAGAATAATATCACTAATTGTTAGAAAATACAAGCAATTTTAAATAATTATAGATATTTATATCATAAAATGTGAGATTGTAGATTGACGTAGGTAACAATATGTGATATAAATAAAATATAAAATCTCACAATAAGTGAGAAAACAACAGCGGATGTCATACAAAATGTTTCCCGCAAATAATGGGATAATTGGATTTTCATACGAGAGAAGGTGATTAAGATTAAGGACAGGAAGAGACAGCGGTTGAATCGCAGATTAAAGCACAAGGAAGAACTTCTTGACAAGAAAAATGACCTGGGTGTTAAGGATCTGACAGCATATAATGCCGTTAAGCAAATGGTAACTAATGGAAAAGCATCAATAGTATGGAGATAGACCGCCGGGAAACTGGCGGTATTTCATTACCCTAAAGGAAGGAGCAACATCTTATGGAAAAAACAACTATGAGTGTACAAGAATTATCTGCACAGATGGGAATCAGCCTGCCAAAGGCATATGAACTGGTAAAGACACCGGGATTTCCAACAATACGAATCGGAGCAAGAATTCTGATTCCGATTGAAGCCTATAAAGAATGGCTTGTAAGAACATCTATTAATCATTAAACAGGATTGCAGAAAAGGAGGAGGGGAACAGGATGGGAGATATGACAGTGGATGAATTAAAGGATAAAAAGCTGTGGTTTTTATGGTCAGCAAAACCCGGCAGGAATGGGAAAGTTACCAAAGTTCCATTCGCAGCAAACGGAGGAGCTACAGGAACAGATGATGCACATAAGGGTACATGGGTATCTTTTGATGATGCAGAATCAGCCAGAAATCAGTTTCAGGCATCGTGGCTTGGCTTGAAGATTCCGAAAGGCTTCTTCTTATTAGATATAGACCATAAGGATATTTCAGATCCATTTGCACAGCTTATGTTATCTCGGTTTTCTTCCTATGCAGAAGTATCTCCAAGTGGCAAAGGGATTCATATTATTGGTCAGTGTGATATTACAAAACTTCCAGTACATTTTGATGACAGAAGGAAGAGACTTGTGCTGGACAGTGAATATTATCAGAAACGCTCTGATATTGGATTGGAACTTTATATCGGTGATATTACAAACCGATATGGCACTTTTACAGGAAATACGATTAACAGTCTGCTGATAGCTGACTGTACACAGGCGGTTCTTACCACATTGGATAAGGAAATGAGGAAAAAGCCGAAAGCGAAGTACAGTGCAAAGCGTGATGGTGATAGGGCCGTATTTGATATTGTCTGTGATCTTCGTAAGCAGAAGAACGGAGATAAGTTCATCCGGCTTTATGATAAAGGTGATTTCAGTGAATATGGTTCCCAGTCTGAGGCGGATGCTGCCCTTTGTGCTTTGATAGCATTTAGGACAGGAGCAGACCCGGATGCGATTGATGAAGTGTTTCGCAGCTCTGCTTTATACCGAAGCAAATGGGAAAGGGACGATTACAGGGAAAACACAATCAATGCAGGAATTTCAGCCTGTAATGGTGTATTTCACAGGTCAAAAATGGAACATCCTGATTTCATAAAGTTTAATGAACAGACAGGAGAACCATATGTGAGTGTACCGCTTCTTGCAAAATATGTAAGAGAACATCTGCAATATATTTTAGTCCGGGACAATGGTAAACAGGGACTTTTGAAATATGTATATGAAGGTGGATGTTACAGGCTTTATGCAGATAATATGCTGCTTGGAATCATAAAAAAGTATATTGCTGATTATGACGAGGAACTTGTGAAGATGGGTAAGGTCAATGAGGTGCTTTTGCATATTACCACAGACCTTACATATGTAAGTCAGGATGCATTGAATGCAGATGAGGATATCATCAATTTCCAGAATGGAATTTTGAAGATTACTGCAACTGATACAGAACTGATACCACATTCAGCAGATATACTTTCCACTATACAACTTCCTTGTGAATGGTCAGATGAGGATATTGATACACCTGTATTTGATTCTTATATGGACACGCTTACTAACGGAGATGAGATGGTAAAGCAGCTGTTGATGGAATTTATTGGTGTCTGTATTTCCAATGTGAAAGGCTGGCGAATGAAAAAAGCATTATTTCTTGTAGGGCAGGGAGATACAGGAAAGTCACAGCTTAAAAGTCTTGTGGAGCGTCTGCTTGGCAGGGGCAACTTTATAGGCATTGATCTGAAAGAAATTGAATCCCGGTTTGGAACAGGGGCAGTGTATGGAACAAGGCTTGCAGGAAGTTCGGATATGAGTTTTTTATCTGTGGATGAACTGAAAACATTCAAGAAAATGACAGGCGGAGACAGTCTTTTTGCAGAATTTAAAGGACAGCAGGCATTTGAATTTACATTTAATGGATTGCTGTGGTTCTGTATGAACCGACTGCCGAAGTTCGGAGGAGATGACGGCAAATGGGTATATGACCGCATCATGGTGGTGGATTGCCCGAATGTGATACCGAAAGAACAGCAGGACAAGCAGCTTTTAGAAAAAATGTTTGCAGAGCGCAGAGGCATTGTGAAAAAAGCTGTGAAAGCGTTGCAGACTGTTATAGCAAATGGATATCGATTTACAGAGCCGGACAGCATTGCAGAGGCAAGAAGAGATTACCAGAGTGCAAACAGTACAGTGATTTCTTTTTATGAAGAATGCATGTGTCCTTGGGAGAATGGAAAGATTGTCAGACATTGTACCACAGGAAGAATATACAAGGTATATCAGGCTTGGTGCAGGGAGAACAATCATGGTTATGCCAGAACTGCAAAAGAGTTCAGAGAACAGCTTGCAGGATATCTTGGTGGTACGTTTGCTGATGTGACAACAAGGCAGAAGGGCAATACCTATTATAAGGATTTTACGATAACGGAAGAAACCAAAGAATTATATGCTAAGGAATACGGATATGAGGAATCTGAGTTCTTGGCTGGGTAGCAGAGGTAGCAGTACAGGTAGCAGTGATTTCAACAACTGCTACCTATAGAAAGTCAGTAAACACAAGGATTTTGACGGAATGGTAGCAATGGGTAGCAGAACTTTCAACTTCTTAACTGAAAAAAAGAAAGTTTAATGCAGAAATAAAATGGCACATAAAAAGGATGATTGTGATTATAAATCTGTAGAAACTGCTACCTGTTGCTACCCAACAGACGAAAACCATTGACTTATAAGGCGTAAATGGAGTAGCAGTTACAAATTTTGCTGCTACCTGTATTGCTACCCGGATGGGAGAACTGCTACCAACAGATGATGGAAGGAGAGAAGGATATGACACACAGAATATTTTATGGCACGGATTTCAAGCTGACTGATTCTGATAAGAAGATGTTTTCGAGAGATGGATATGAATGTAAGGCATTATTACAGGAAAGAAACGGGATGCCTGTGGCGATATCACAGAAACAGGACAAAGATTTCCCTGTATGGAAAGTACAGTACGGATTTTCCTGTCTGGTATTTCCAACCTATGAAGATGCAATGGATTTTTGCAGAGACAGATTTACTTGCTTAGATGGAAAGGCGGTGTAGCAAATGCAGATGATAAGATATCATCCGTTGATTGATGGAGACACGGAAGGATTGGAGAAAGTACCGATGTTTTTATCAACAGATGAGAAAACAGTCAGGCAGAACAGCAAAATGTATCTGTCTGAGATTATTCCACATTATTACAGGCTTTATTCTAAAGAACCGATGAGCCAGAGTGTTACAGATCATATGGAAGTTCACTGCCCGTTATGTGGTGCAGTATTACGACAGATGGCTCAGAACCACGATACTAATAAACTTGGATTATACACCTGTGACAAGTGCAGGAGATAGAAAAAAGGAGGAGTTTATCATGGTATTTCCATTAACAAAAATGAATAAAGAAGGGACTTTGTTGAATCCCTCTTATGCGTATTATACGGAAGAATATGCACAACGAATGTGTAGCTTATATCTGACGGATGAACTGAACCGGGATGAAACCGGAAGGATTAAAACAACCTACAGGCTGCATGCTCATAATGAGCATAGCGAGGAAGAAGCATTTGCTTATCAGATTCATTGCCCGAAATGTGGCAATTATTTAAGACAGATTGGAAGACAGTTGACATGGAATACATTGGGGCTTTATAGATGTCCTGTATGTGACAGAAAGTAGGAGGAAACATTATGGAGATTAATACACAGATTACAGCACAGCCGGAATATGATATTTAGTTCTGGAATGCGATGAGAAGCAAGAAGACAAGAGAAGATGTATTGGATAAGGGCAGGGATGTTAGTACGGGTACTTACAGTATGCCGAATGCTGCAGCCAGAAAGGTTATGGCTGCAATTGAAAAGGAATCTGATTTCAGAAAGATTGCAACCGTCATTCGTGCTTATAAGAATGGATATAAAATTTTTGCAAAGGACTGTAAAGATAAGGCGGAGTTTGTAGCAGAGGGAGCAGCAATTCCTGTATATGAAAGTGCAGGGGATTTTAATGAAAATACGATAGGAAGTCATAAACTGGCTTCTATCGTGAAACTGGATGAGGATTTTGTCAGTGATGCAGGATTTAACATTGAAAAGTATCTGACAGAAAAGCTTGGGAAGTCTTTCGGAAGGGCAGAAGATGAAGCTTTTATCAATGGTACGGGAAAGGAAGAACCAACCGGAATTCTGAATGATGAAAATGGTGCAGATACGGCATTGACGGCGGAAACACTGAACTATGATGCCGTGATAGATTTATACTTCAGTGTAGATAAGGAGTATAGAAAAAATGGCATATGGCTTATGAATGATAAGACTGCTCTCACATTAAGAAAGTTGAAGGATGCAGACGGAAATTACCTGTGGAATCCGGCAAGTGACACGATTCTTGGAAAGCAGGTAATACTCTCGGAGTTTATGCCGGATATTGAGTCTGGAGCAAAGCCGATAGCATTTGGAGATTTCTCCTATTATTGGATTGTGGGAAGAAAGCCAGTGTCGGTAAGAACACTGTTGGAAAAATATGTGCTTTATGATCAGATTGGCTACCTTGCGTTTGAATTTCTTGACGGAAAACTGGTAAGAAAAGAAGCAATTAAGGTTATCAAGTTGGCAGAGACAAAGGAGTAAACATAAATAGTTTGATTTTAGTTCTACTATAAGAAACGGAGTATCAACCCTTTATATGGCATTTAGTCATATTAGAGGGTAATACCCAGTTCAAATATGCAGTTTGTGTGCGTGAAAGGGCGGCACCGTTGCCCAGCATAAAAGGTGACAGAGATTTAGACCGCCCCTGGGGGCAAGTATCACAGAATCAGAGTGAAAATGACAAAAAAGGAAAAATAGTACAAAGGAGTCAGCTGTGTGACCACCTTGTCGGAAGGAGAGATACTATGAATGCAGAAAGCAATGAAGTGCTTCCTGTTAGTGAGAAGTATATGCTCACCATCAAGGAGGCTGCAGCTTATTTTAATATTGGCATTAAAAAGATGAGAAGGATTGCGGAGGATAACCTTGGAACTGTGACAGTTTATTGTGGAAACAGATTCTTGATTATCCGTCCGAAGTTTGAAGAATTTATCCTTAATTCATCAGAAATATAATTCCTTTTATCTGCCGAAAGTAGTTGCTATTTCCGGGGAGTAGAGCGAATATACGATGAACTAATTAAACCCTTGAAAACAGCCACTTTCGGCAGAAAGGAAGTGTATTATGGCAAGACCAAATTTAGCAGAAAAGGATATATTGAACCCTTCGGAGGCAATTGACTATTTTGTCCTGAGCCGAGGAAAGTTTTATGATTTATTGAAAAATACGGATGGTGAGGATTTCTTGGCATACTACGGAGAGCGCAAGCTGATTCTCCGTGTTGCATTTGAAAAATATCTGCTGCACCATCCAGAACTAAGGAGGCGGGGATAATGGCAAAGGCAGGAAGAGGACAGACAAGGCGGGATTCCAAACGCAGAGTTCTCAGGCCGGGAGAAAGCGTAAGGGCAGATGGAAAATATCAGTATAAATACCATGTCGATGGAAACCCACATTTTGTCTATAGTTGGAAACTGGAACCAACGGACAAACTGCCAAAGGGCAAAAAGCCATGCCTGTCGCTCAGAGAATTGGAGAAGCAAGTCAATACGGATTTGGATTTGCTTATAAATATCGTGGACTGGCAGATGACAGTGTGCGAATTGGTAGACCGTTATCTGAAAACCAGAACAGGAGTAAGGCAGAGTACCAAGCAAGGATATGTTACAGTGCAGAGATTACTTGCAAAGGAATCTTTCGGGAAAAAGACAATCCGAAGTGTGAAAACATCGGATGCCAAGTTGTTTCTTATTAAGCTGCAACAGGAAGATGGGAAAAGCTACAGTTCCATTCATACAATCCGGGGAGTGCTTCGACCAGCTTTTCAGATGGCAGTGGATGATGACATCCTTGTAAAGAATCCATTCGGATTCCAGCTTGCCGGAGTATTGGTAAATGACGCAGTGACAAGAGAGGCAATTTCCAAAGACCAGATGCGAAAGTTCCTAAAGTTTGTGCATGACGATGTGGTGTACTGTAAGTATTATGAAGTGGTGTACATACTCTTTCATACAGGAATGCGAATATCGGAATTTTGCGGATTGACGTTGAAGGACATTGATCTTGAACACCGAACAGTGAATATCGATCATCAGTTGCAGAGAACATCGGATATGCGGTATATCATAGAAACCACAAAGACGGATGCCGGAACAAGGGTACTGCCGATTACAGAGGATGTGGCAGAAATGTTTCAGGCAATTATCGAGGACAGGAATGCTCCTAAAGTGGAAAAAGCTATAGACGGATATAGTGGATTTCTATTTTACGATGATAATGGAATGCCCCTTGTAGCAATGCATTGGCAGCATCGATTCAACCACATGGTCGGCAGATACAATGACATTTATCGGGTGCAGATGCCAAATATCACACCTCATGTATGCCGACACACCTATTGCAGCAATATGGCAAAATCGGGAATGAATCCCAAGACACTGCAGTACCTCATGGGGCATTCGGATATATCAGTCACGATGAATGTGTACACGCATATCGGATTTGATGATGCTGAGGAAGAACTGAAACGAATGGAAGAGTTTAGGAAGGCACAGGCGGAGGTCGAGCAGAAGAAGGAGAAACCGATGGCACAAAAGATGTTTAAGGTAATTTAATATGGAAAAGGGATGATGCTCCAGTTTAGGCTGGGGCGTTTTTTTCTATGGAAAAAAGTTGGTTCTAAGGATATAATATATTTTGGAATAATTTTGCATTGGAGGGATTGTATGCCTAGAAAAAATGTCACAGCATATGATTTGTTGATATCATGTCCTGGAGATGTTAGCAAATATGTTGATGTAGTAAGGGAGTGCATAGAAAGTTTTAATATAACTATTGGTAGACTGAATAGTGCTGAAATTGTGGGTCAACATTGGTCAACTAGTAGCTTTTCTCAATCAGGAGATAGACCTCAGGAAATATTAAATAAACAGTTTGTGAGAGATTGTGATGCTGCGGTAGCTATTTTTTGGACACGCTTTGGAACCCCAACGGACAAATATGGTTCGGGAACAGAAGAAGAAATTGAAGAAATGCGTTTGGCGGGAAAACAGGTCTTTACATATTTTGTTACGGAGTCTGTAGATTTAAATAAAGTTGACCTTGAACAATACAAGAAAGTGCAAGATTTCAAAGCTAAATATGAAGGTGAGGAAAAATATGGTACATATTTCACAGTTGGAAATGTTGAAGAATTAAGAAAATTATTTAGTAATCATCTTACGATGTATTTTCTGCCTATAATTATGGGAGAAAAAGAAGTCACAACAGTACCGGCTAAGAAATCGAAACTGAATATACAAGATTACAACAGTACAGAAGAAGGTTGTGCAGCAATATTACATTCCGATTATCTTAATGGCAAATTTGTTACCAAAATGGAAACAGATATCGTTCAAAAAATTGAAAAGGCGAAAAGTATTGTTTTGCCATCTCGTGTTGAAGAAGTAAATTGTGAAGAAAAAGCAACTGAAATTGAAGAAAAAAATGATAAGGTAATAGAGGTAGACGGTGCCAAATTGACATTAAAAGATACAGACTTTTTTAAGGGATTGACATCAAATGCTGAGATAAGAGAGGAATGGAAAGATAAAATATTATCTTTTGCTAATCGTTTGGGTGTGGTTATTGATGACACATTTTGGAATGTTGGAAATCTAACGATTTCAAAATCGTTGCTTAATCCAATGTTAGGAGGAGGTTCTTCATTGAATGGAAGCGAGAATGAAAAACAGCACTATTCTGAAATAAAAGATATATATTGGAAAATAGAAGAATTAGATGAGTACCGTGAGTTCTTGGGCGTGATAGATAGCTACAAGATAGTAGAATTGGTGTTGGCAAATGATGGAACAACATTTGATGAAGATATAGATGTGAAACTTCATGTAGGAAAAGGGAATATAGTTAAGAAGGAAGAATTACCGATACCGGGAATTTTGACAATTGACGATTTTATTGAAATGCAATTTACTGAATCGGTGTTCAAAATGAGAGAAACAGATAGTGTAATTGGTTATGTAGGATATCCAATGTTGCCACCAAGAATCAATTATAGAATAAATACTCCATTTAATCAGCCGTCTGCCGAAGAAGAATATGAGGATAGCAAGCAGAAATATGAAGATAGTATAAATCAGATTTTTTGTTATGAAATATTTGAAAAAGAAGATGAAGATGTGCTGGTGATTCATTTAGGATATTTGAAACATAATACTAAAATGGCCCTTCCTTCAGTATTAGTATTTAAGAATGCTCCAGACACTATTTCGTACGAGATTTCTTCAAAACATACTTCTGAGATGACTTGTGGAGTGTTAAAAATGTCTTAGTAGTAAGCCAACTCCGTTTTACTACCAATTTTACTACTAACAGCCCGCAATAACTTGCTCCATCTTGCCCTATTTTGCCAAGATGCCATCCAAAACACACATTTCACAAATCACCGAAATCCCTTGCAAACAGGGCATTCCGGGGCAAAACAAGGAGAAACAAAACAATGATAAAAGTACTTTTCATCTGCCACGGCAACATCTGCCGTTCCCCCATGGCTGAGTTCGTCCTAAAGGACATGGTAGAAAAGCGTGGTCTGACAGGTCAATTCGAGATAGCCTCAGCCGCTACATCTACAGAGGAGTGTTATGGCGGGCATGGCAATCCGATATATCCGCCGGCGCAGGCGGAGCTTAGGAGGCACGGTATAGGCAATACGGCTTATACTGACTTTAGAGGTAAGCGCGCACGTCAGGTGACGAGGGAAGATTATGATTATTATGATTACCTATTGTGTGCAGATAGTGCGAATATCCGCAATACTATAAGGATAACGGGGGAGGACAGACAGAACAAGGTAAAGCTTCTGCTTGATTTCGCGGGCAGACCGGGATGCTCAATATCGGATCCGTGGTATACGGGAGATTTTACGTCAACATTCGCAGATGTAAAGGCTGGCTGTGAAGGGCTTCTGGAATATATTTTTGCGAGAGCTGAATGAGAGGAAATTACAAAAGAGTATATTTTTATATCTGCATGGTTCGGGTCCGGAGAGCTGAGTTCATGTCTTTCATCCAAGGTTTTTGTGTATAATCTTTTTATATTTCCGGTAATGATAGCGGCGATGATGTATTTTAATTGTAATCTCGAAATCAGGCTTGCCGTGGTGAATAATATTCTTGTAGTGTTTAACGGAATATATTCTGTGAAGGTGCTGGGAGCCTCTGACCGAACATCACTTAATCAGATTTATATGACTGTGCTGATAGTAGTTATTCTGAATATCAGTATATATAGCGTCAAAGGTCGCTGAGGTGCATAACAAGGAGGAGCTTGCAGGGCTTGCCGCAGAGCAGCAGAGGCAGGAGGAGATGATGCAGTCGATTATTTCTGCGGGAAAGCTTATTAATCGTTCTACGCAGTCGATAAAGGGTACCGTTGGAGAGGTTTCTGAGGCGACCAATAATGTAGCTCAGTCAATGTGCGATGTATCAGCAGGTATGGAGAATACAGTGTCAAGTATACAGGAGCAGACTGTCATGACAGAACGTATTCATGGCATAATACGGACACTGTGGATATAGCAGGACGACTGGAGACTATTGCTGTACAATCTGATAAGGATGTGATGGTGGGACAGCAGCTTGTTGAGGAGGTTGTGTCAGGAACAAATGGCATGGAGAGTGAGAGCCGTGCTGTAAGGGAAAATATGGAAGAGCTTCATGAGCATACAAAGGATATGGAGAAGATTGTCAGTATAATCAATGAAATATCAAGCAGAACCAGTCTGCTTTCACTTAATGCTTCAATTGAGGCGGCAAGGGCAGTGGGAAACAGCGGAATATCATAGGGCAGCGATTCACGGAGTAAACCGGCGGACTTAGAAGGCTTTGGAATTGAGGAGTACAAATGAATATTTTAAAATATATTTTGGCATTATATCTGATAGTGATAAATATAACGGCATTTGCAATGATGGGTGTTGACAAGAAACGAGCGAAGAAGCATGAGTGGAGAATACCTGAGGCAAGGCTGTTCGGGGCGGCATTTCTTGGTGGAGGCCCCGGAGCGGTGCTTGGCATGTATTTTTTCAGGCACAAGACAAAACATTGGTATTTTGTTGTAGGAATGCCATTGATAATGATTCTTAATTTTGCTATTATATATTTGCTGGCAATATATTGTTTTAAATAAACTTAGAAAATGGATTAAACATTATATGTCATACGTTTTTTTACAGCAGTAACACCGGCCTCCGGAGTATAAGCTGAAGACACAGGTTCAGAACACAGAACCCGGAACACAGGACCCGGAACATAAGTGCAGGAAATAAGCTTTGAACATAGTTTTAAATATAATATATCAGAAAGGGGCAAAACTATGAAAATTGTATTTTATGACACAAAACCTTATGACAGAGAATCATTTGAAAGATGTAACGGTAATTATCCGGACATTGAGGTGGAGTATGAGGATGCGGATCTCACAGAGAAGACAGCCATGCTTGCGCGTGGTGCGGATGCAGTATGTGCGTTTGTCAATTCCAATCTCAGCGCGGGAGTGATAGACAGGCTTGCAGATGAGAAGGTCAAGTGTATCCTGCTTCGATGTGCAGGTTTTAATAATGTAGATATAGAAACAGCAAAGAAGCATGGGATAACTGTGCTGAGAGTTCCGGGATATTCGCCGGAGGCGGTTGCGGAGCTTGCGATGACGCTTGCACTTGGTGTCAACAGACATCTTCATAAGAGCTATATCAGAGTGAGGGAAAATAATTTCAGTCTCAACGGTCTTACAGGAATCAATTTCTATAAAAAGACTGCCGGAATTATCGGAACAGGCAAGATTGGTGCGGCGATGTGCAGGATATGTCGCGGGTTTGGAATGAATGTAATTGCTTATGATATGTATCCGAATAAGAATCTGGATTTTGTGACTTATAAGAGCCTTGATGAAGTGCTTTCGGAGAGTGACCTTATTTCACTTCACTGTCCGCTTACAAAAGATACCTATCATCTTATATGTATGGATACAATCAGGAAAATGAAGGACAATGTCATTCTTGTAAATACATCAAGAGGTGCTCTTGTCGCTACGAATGATCTGATAGAGGGAATAAGGGAGAAGAAGTTCTTTGGAGTTGGACTTGATGTTTACGAGGAGGAGGGCAGCAATGTCTTCGAGAACAGGGAAGATGAAGTATTGCAGCATTCGACGACTGCAAGACTTCTATCGTTCCCTAATGTTATTGTCACCTCACATCAGGGTTTTCTGACGGAGGAGGCTTTAGAGGCAATCAGCCTTACAACCTTTGAGAATGCTGTTGCATTCGAGAGGGGAAATGTTGATAAGAATAACGTAGTGTGTTAGAAACCTTCCGCTCTGCGTAGTTTTCTCATATCGCGTCTTTTTATGGCAGACTCGTATTCCATACGATCCTCTTCAGTCTCAATTATGATATCAGGAACAGGAACGGGTCTGCCATTGTCATCAATGGCGACCATCACAATATAAGCTCTGTTTATTACACGGCGCATTCCATCTAAATCCTCTGTGTATGTGTCAACGCGCACCTCCATGGAAGTGGTGCCGGCATAGGTGATATGTCCGACCAGCACAAGCATCTGTCCGGCGTACACAGGGGCTTTGAATTGGAGATTATCTATAGCTGCAGTTGTTATATTGGCGTTCGCATGCCTTCTTGCAACGATGCCTGCAAGCTCATCTATCCAACGGAGCAGCTCTCCCCCGAATAGTCTTCCATAATGGTTCATGTGAGCAGGGCGTATAAGATACTGCTGTTCGGTTCTTGACTCGGAAATATGTTTTGCGGGTCTTTTATTTTCTGTAGAATTATTCATGCTTTACTTCCTTTTAACACTTATTTTTTCTTGATATCAGCGTACCACGCATAGGAGTTCTTTCCGTTCTTCTTGACAGTATACATCGCCTTATCGGCACATTCAATAAGCTTTTCAATGTCGCTGCAGTCATCAGGTGATACAGCTATTCCAAGACTTATCTTAACGGAAATACTTAAGTCTTTAATCTTGAAATCAGGTTCAAACAATTCCATGCAGTGTCTGGCGCATTCGTCTATCTGTTCATGGTTGCGGGTTCTATATATACATATGAACTCATCGCCAGCCAGCCGGTATGGTGTGAAGGCTGGATTTTTAACGCTGCTGATACGCTTACCCAGTTCGGTAAGAACCTCGTCACCTGCCTGATGCCCATAGGTATCGTTAATCTGCTTGAAGCCGTCTATATCGAAGATGAAAAGGGCACATGAGGCATGGCCTGCACCTAATATATTCAGGTCGGAGTATAGCTTGCTGCGGTTAGAGAGCCCGGTTAGAAAATCGTAGGTCGAGTCCTCGGCAATCTTTTTCTTCTCGCGGTCTAACTCACGGGTGAGAAAATACTGCTTTATTGAACGTAATAACAGAAATACAATAATTATCAGCAGGAGCAGCATAATTATGGCAATCGGCATAAGAATAATATGATACTTTTCAAGGAAGGTAGGGGTATGATTTATAATCCTGGCATCCTTTGGAATAAGCTTAAGGTCAAGTCCGTACTTGCGCATTACTGCTTCATCTATGCAGTAGATGTTCGGACTGTCAATTATGGAGGTGTACTCCGCAGGATTTTTTCCATGTACGATTTCATTTGCCATTTCGGCTGCAATCTGACCTGATAGCTCCATGGAAACAATGTTGCCGCCAAGAAGACCATAGCCTATTCCTCCTGAAACCATACGGATAGCCGGAACCCTGCTGTAGGTACTTATCAGGTTGACTGATTGGAGGCTGGTGTACTGCCTGCCGCTTGCATCCTCGGTCATGACTATGTATATCAGAATGGTATTTTCGGGAATGTCTGAAAGTCTGTCAATGAGTTCGCCGGATGTCAGCTCAGAGCAGTTGATTTCCGAAAAAGTAAGGGATGGGTAGAGAGGAGCAATGCTGTAAAAAGAGCTGCGCTCTGCTTCACCTGTAATCGAGTTATCAAGAATTGCGATAACTTCTCTGGCATCAGGGTAGAGCTTAAGACCGAAATCAATGTTCGATGTAATAGACAGATCCTCAACCACGCCGGTTATAAGCGGGTCTTTGGAAACCTCCTTTGCATATTCTATATCATTCACACCCTCGAATATTATAGGCATATCCCTGAATAAATCGTCACGATGCTCAATGGCAAAATGCAGGGCGGCATCGTCTCCGACAATAAGCGCATCGTAAGGTGCGGCATGGGACATACGGTAGGATAGACCTTCATAAAAAACATCAATGCTTTCCTTGCCGGGGAAGCGTTTGGTATCCATGAATTCATAGTCTAAAACAACATCATCGGTTATTCCATTTTTAATTCCTTCAATCTGAATCTGGACGGTATCCCATCCATAAGAATAAGAGCTTAAAAATAGAATCCTGTATTCGTCATCCGGGGCAGCGGCGCTGATGTCGAAATGTGTGCTCGACATCAACGAAAATGTCAGTAGAAATGACAGGAAAAAAGTAGTTATTCTCTTCATAGTTATGTGCTCCTCTAAGTGTAAGATGTAGGGGTAAAATGTCAGAATATGCAAAAAATATATCACAAATAATGCCAAAATAGTACTCTTTACCTATATTTTATTCTACAACTATAGCTATTTAAAAGCAACTATTAATTGAAATATACATGAAAAAAATGTATAATAATTTTTGGAAAGTATCCGGAATCCGGATTTTATAAACAGACACATTTAATAATAAGTGTGAAAAATTATATGCTTGGAGGCAGGGAATGGATAATAAAACGAATCTTAAGATAAAGAAATACAATATGATAATGTGGAGCTTTCTCGGGACGGTTTCCTTTATTATATTGATATTGACTATTTTGTCGCTTGCGGGAGTGCTTGATGTGCTTTTTAATCCTGTGCTGGGAATATTGATACCGGCAATTATGGTGCTCAGTGCATGCAGCCAGATAAGGTCGTATTTTATGGAGACAATGTTTTTCTTCGAGAAGGCGCAGGACGGCGACAAGGATGAGGTTATGCAGCTTTTAAATGCAGCCAGGGAGAATATGAAGGAGAATGGGCTTGACCAGTGGGATGAGATATATCCCGCAATAAGTGATGTCGCGAAGGACATAAAGGAGGAAACCCTCACACTGGTAAAACAGGGAGGGAAGCTTGTCGCTGTATATACGCTCAATAAACATCAGGATGCGGCATATAAATTCGGCGATTTTAAGGATAATTCGGATAATTTTATTGTGCTGCACAGACTGTGTGTGAAGCCGGAGTACAGAGGAATGGGAATTGCGGCGAGAACGCTCAGACACATTGATGAAGAAGCATTAAAAGAGGGCTTTTCCTCAATACGTCTCGATGTATTTACGAAAAACCCCCGCGCTGTTAAGTTATATGAAAGTGCAGGCTATAGCTACGCTGGTGATGCATATTTCAGAAAGGGGAAGTTCCTCCTTATGGAGAAGCTTACTTCACCTCATACTTCTTCTGAAGAGTAAAACCGCGTCCCTTTACCTCATTGACCTGGCTGATGATTATGAAGGCAGCCGGGTCAACCTTCATGACCGCCTCCTGTATTGCAAAGAGCTCACGCTTGTTAATCACAGTTAACACGGCACAGGTTGAATTTCCTGTGAACCCACCGTTTGCGTTATAAAGCGTTGTTCCGCGGTCAAATTTTGTTGTTATAAGTTCATTTATCTCTTTGTATTTATCACTGACTATCTCGACCTGAGTCTTGCTTTTTCCCATTATGAGAACCTTTTCAAGTGCAAATGTATATATGCACACAAGAAGTATTCCGTACAATATCTGTTCGCGGTTAGAGAAAAACATCTGTAGTATAAGTATTGTAAAATCAAATACATACAGTGAGACAGACACATTTATTCCCAGTTTCTTGTTGAGGACAAGCGGAGGGATGTCCATACCGCCGGTGGATGCTCCGGCTCGGATTACAATGCCGATGCCCATTCCGATTAAAAGTCCGCCGAACACGGTGCACAGTATCAGGTCATGCGTCAAATCCCCCATCAGCATATTAAGTCTCTGTCCGAGTGACAGCATGAATGGATAGCATATTGAACTGAGTACTGTTGAGAGGGCGAAGGTCTTTCCGAGAATAAGAAATCCAACAATGAACATCACTATATTAAAAATAAGAACAAAAAGACTGATATCAAAACCGGTGAGATAATTTACAAAAAGTGCGATACCTGTGGTTCCGCCTGTGATAAGCCCGCTTGGAAGTATGAAAAATGCTATTGCAAATGAGTACAGCAGGTTCCCAAGAAGTATCATTATTATTTTTTCTATTGATTTTAAGCTGATATGTGACATATAATAACCTCACGTTTTGTATATTTGTATCTGCAATCACGAAGTATAAACGAAAGATAAAAAAGTGTCAATTCGCTGCTACATTGCGATAGAGCAATACACTGATGCTGCGGACGCGTGATATAAAGACAGTTCATGATATTTTTTGTATGGAGGAATAAAAATATGCGTTTTCCTGAATTTTTAAAGTCCGATGGAACTATAGGCTTCGTTGCGCCTTCATTCGGGTGTAACACTGAGCCTTATAAAACAGCATTTAAAAATGCACAGAAAAAGCTGGGAGAGTTAGGGCATAAGCTCGATATAGGCCCTAACTGTTATGCAGGGGACGGCATAGGTATAAGCTCGACACCGCAAAACTGTGGAAAAGAACTTACGGATTATTACTGTAGCGAGAATAATGACGCCCTGATATCCTGCGGCGGCGGAGAGCTTATGTGTGAAACGCTTGATTATGTGGATTTTGAGAAGATTATGCAGGCAAAGCCTAAGTGGTATATGGGCTTTTCGGATAACACTAATTTTACATTCCTGTTAACAACAATATGCGATGTGGCTTCAATATATGCTCCATGTGCTGCTTCATTCGGAATGGAGCCGTGGCATGAAGCTATTCAGGACGCTTATGATGTCCTTACAGGAAAGAAAAATATTGTGAAGGGTTATCCGATGTGGGAGAAGGAAGGAATAAGGGATGAGGAGCATCCGCTTCTTCCGTACAATCTCACTGAGAAGAGAGAGCTGTACTATTACATTCCGGGTGTTGGCGGCAGCATGGCGAGAGACTATGAGGTATTTTTATCCGGGCGTCTCATCGGTGGCTGCATGGACTGCCTTGTAAATCTTGCAGGCACGAATTTTGACAAGGTTGCCCGGTTTGCCGAGCAATATGAGAACGATGGCATTATATGGTTTCTGGAGAGCTGCGACCTTAATGTGATGGGAATAAGAAGGGCACTCTGGAACATGGAGCATGCCGGCTGGTTCAAGCATGTGAAGGGCTTTATTATAGGAAGACCGCTGTGCTTTGGCAGTGATATGATGGGGATGAACCAGTACAATGCGGTAACAGGCATTCTCTCAAAATATAAGGTTCCTATCATAATGGATGTGGACTTAGGCCATTTGTCACCTATGATGCCGGTCATCTGCGGAAGCTATGCGGAAATCAATGCGTTCGGGAATGATATTTCGATAAAGATGACGAATTAGAGTATATAACTGATGTGTAATTGCGAAATTCAGTGTGTGACAGCCGGACGTTGTGTAATTTTACTAGTACCCTTCCGGACACGTTCTCACTCCTTGAACACCGTAGCGGTACATAAGCGGCTAAAATACAGCCGCTAAGAACCGACGGTGTTCAAAAGGTCCGGCAGTGTACTAGTAAAATTACACAACTGTTTACTGGCAGATTTGTGTTTCGCGATTACCTTATAAGCTTCGGGCGTCAAACCTGCTATATACACCCATAGATTAGATTGACAGGTTTTGGCACCCGAATCATAATAAAAAGTATGTGAGGAAAAATTATATGCTTCAGGATATTTTACCAAAAAAATACGATAATAATTATTACCCGGACAAGACCCCGGATGAAAAGGCGTTGTGCCTTATATTCAAGGACAGCTATGTGCTCACGGCACATGAGAAATGTGAGGGTACGCGGGATATACCGGAGGAGTCGGCAAGCTCACTCGAGAAGGATGTGCCGGCGGGTGATGTGTACTTTCCCAGGTTCGGTGAGATTGAAAAATACGTGGCGGAATACCGCTATCTGTTCGCCATAGACGGTGAGGAATATTTTCTGATTACCCACTATACCGGGGCTTCTGAGCCGGACTGGGCTGAGCTTGGATATTCGTATGAGCATTACAAGGCACTGCGCCATGCAAAGCCTAAGTACAGGGTATTTGCGCTCATGACGGGCTATCATCTGCACTGCTGGTACAGGGACAATGCGCACTGCGGAAGATGCGGCGGACAGACCTTCCATGATACAAGGCTTCGTGCGCTTCGCTGTCCGGACTGCGGCAATCTCATTTTTCCGAGAATTTCGCCTGCTGTGATTGTGGGTGTCCACGATGGCAGCCACCTTCTCATGACAAAGTATAAAGGCAGGGATTACAAGGGCTATGCACTCATTGCGGGCTTTGTTGAGATAGGAGAGTCGGCGGAGGACACTGTAAGAAGAGAGGTGTTTGAGGAAGTTGGCGTTCAGGTGAAGAATGTCACCTACTATGCGAGCCAGCCGTGGGGCATGGACGGAGGCTTTCTTCTGGGCTTCTATGCGGAGCTCGACGGTGCCGACAGGATAGAGCTTGACAGGGAGGAGCTGTCGATGGCGGGCTGGTACACGGCGGATGAGATTACGGTTGAGGATGATGACATCAGCCTTACAAGCTGCATGATTGCTAACTGGAAGAGAGTAATAGCAGCGCGCAGTTTATAGAAGCAGGCGGCGTAGCTGATTAGAAAAATTTTTCACACTTTACCACAATAAATTGTTGACAAATAAAAGGACACCTATTATAATCCATTTTAAGGCGTTGATAGAGAGAAGTACCATGAGTGGTCACTTACAGAGAACCGGGGATGGTGGAAGCCCGGCAGCAGAACACATGGGAATAACACTCAGGAGCTGCAAACAGAACGGATAGAGGTATGAAGCTTATAGCTGTACGGAATTGTATGAGGTATACATAGTGTATCAGCTTGTTGGCTGTTTATACCGCTTCTAAGTAAGGGCGACGTAGACCGGGCGATAACCGGAAGGGTTTGTTAGAACCGCAAAGTGACTGTTTATCAGTAAATCAGGTGGTACCGCGGACAATATGTTCGTCCTGAACTAGGCATAGTTCAGGACTTTTTTTTATAAAATAAAAGCGATGCGTAGCAGCGGTTTTATTTTATATGAGCAAGCAGCGAGAGCGGATTGCGAATATCATTGATTCCTGAATCTGTGGAGGCTTTAGTAGTTCTATAAAGAGAGCGCCGTCGGCGCGTATATGGAGGAGAACATGAACATCAACAACATTTATCGTGACAAGACCATTGACTGTATCACAGAGGAGGATGTAGGAAAGAGCTGTAAGGCTGCAGGCTGGGTTGAAAATATTCGTGATCATGGAGGAGTGTCCTTCGTGGACCTGCGTGATATGTATGGAGTTCTGCAGGTGGTTATGAGAGATACAAGCCTTCTTAATGGACTTTCCAAGGAGGATTGTATAAGCATCGAGGGTGTGATTGAGCACAGGGATGAGGAGACATATAATCCTAAGATTCCTACTGGGACAATAGAGCTTGAGGCACATAAGGTCACAGTGCTCGGCAAGGTGAAGGCACAGCTTCCTTTTGAGATTATAACCTCCAGGGAGACGAGGGAGGATGTCCGTCTCAAGTACCGTTATCTTGATTTGAGAAATAAGAAGGTTAAGGATAATATAATATTCCGTTCACAGGTTATAAGCTATTTAAGACAGAAGATGACAGAGATGGGCTTCTTAGAGATTCAGACACCTATTCTGTGTGCGTCATCGCCGGAGGGAGCGAGAGATTATATCGTTCCTTCAAGAAAGTTCAAGGGTAAGTTCTATGCACTGCCTCAGGCACCGCAGCAGTATAAGCAGCTTCTTATGGTGTCAGGCTTTGACAAGTATTTCCAGATAGCACCATGCTTCAGGGATGAGGATGCAAGGGCAGACCGTTCGCCGGGAGAGTTCTACCAGCTTGACTTTGAGATGGGCTTTGCGACACAGGAGGATGTGTTCAGGGCAGGTGAGGAGGTTCTTACTTCCACATTTAACAAGTTCGCACCTGAGGGCGCATCTGTCACACAGGCTCCGTTCCCGGTTATCAGCTACAAGCAGGCTATGCTTGAGTTCGGCTGTGATAAGCCGGATTTGAGAAACCCACTTAGAATAATGGATGTCACAGAATTTTTCCAGAAGTGCACATTCAAGCCGTTTTTAAAGAGAACGGTAAGAGCTATCAAGGTTCACGCTGAGATGTCAAAGGGCTTTCACGAAAAGCTTTTAAGCTACGCACAGTCAATCGGAATGGGCGGACTTGGATACCTTGAGATTGCAGATGACATGAGCTATAAGGGACCTATCGACAAGTTCATTCCTGATGAATATAAGGCGGAGCTGGCAGAGCTTGCCGGACTTGTACCGGGGGATACCATTTTCTTTATCGCGGATAAGGAGGAGAGGGCTAATCTCTATGCCGGACAGCTCAGAAATGAGATTGGAAAGAGACTTGATTTATACGAGAAGAACGCATTCCGCTTCTGCTTTGTAAATGATTTTCCTATGTTCGAGTATGACAACGAGGAGAAGAAGATTGTATTCACACACAATCCGTTCTCAATGCCACAGGGAGGACTTGAGGCGCTTAATACGAAGAACCCTCTTGACATACTGGCATATCAGTATGATATTGTATGTAACGGAATTGAGCTTTCAAGCGGAGCTGTCCGCAACCATGACCTTGATATAATGGTAAAGGCATTCGAGATTGCAGGATATACAGAGGAGGACTTAAAGACCAAGTTCGGAGCACTCTACAATGCGTTCCAGTTCGGAGCACCTCCACACGCAGGTATGGCACCGGGCGTTGACCGTATGATTATGCTTCTTCGCGATGAGGAGAACATCCGTGAGATTATCACGTTCCCTATGAACGGCAATGCACAGGATCTCATGTGCGGAGCACCGGGCGAGGTTACGGAGACACAGCTTCGTGAAGTGCATATTAAGGTAAGAGATTAATTTAAAGTATAATTGCGAAACTCTGGCTATGTATACCGGATGTTGTGTGATTTTGCTATATTACATTTGCAGACAGTCGGGAGTGTGATATAGTAGATTGCATAACGGCAGGGATTTAAGCCGGGTTTCGCAATTATTTTTTCGTGTAACATATAATCAATGAAGCAGCAAGGCGGCTTGCGGACAGCCGCCTGGTTTTAGGAGGAAAATTTTTAACCATGGAATACACATATCCTGATTATTATAAGAAATTCTGCTGTATCGGCGGTGAGTGCAAGGATAACTGCTGCGCGGCAGGCTGGCAGATAACGATAGACGAGGAGTCACTTGAGCGGTATGAAAAAATGGAGGGCGAGATAGGTGTGCGCCTGCGAAACTCTATAGACTGGGAGAACGGAATGTTCGAGCAGTTTGCGGGTAAGTGTGCACTTTTAAATGAGCGCGGTCTGTGTGATGTCTACTGTGATGCCGGGGAGGATAAGATGTGTATTCTGTGCCAGAGATATCCAAGGCATTTTGAGGAATATGAGAATGTGAGGGAGATTTCCCTTTCCGTGTCATGCCCGGAGGCGGCGAGAATAGTTCTTGAAAACAGAGGCAGGGTAGGATTTTACACCGAGAATGACGATGAGGAAGAGGAGTATGAGGATTTTGACTATCTTATGTTTACAAAGCTTCTTGACATCCGGGAGGTGCTCTATGATGTTCTGCATGAGAAAAAGGGGACGATAAGCTTCAGGCTTGCAAGGCTTCTTGATATTGTGCATGGCATACAGGGACTTATAGACAATGACCAGATATTCGAGATTGATGAAAAAGAACATCAGGCAGCCACGGAAAAGAAGACCTACAGCGGATACCTCGGCAAAGCAGGCTTAAGGCAGCAGTATATGAACGATATGCTTGAAGAACTGCACAGGCTTGAGGTGTTAAGATCATCGTGGACAGAGTCTGTAAGGGAGACGCAGAAGCTTCTGTACAAGGATATGACCGCCAACGAGTATGAGGTCCTCTGTGAGGAGTTTGACAGCTATTATTCCGACAGGATGGAGGAGTATGAACAGCTTATGTCATATTTTATCTTCACATATTTTGCCGGGGCAGTATATGACTATGAGGTTGAGAGCAAGCTGCGCTTCGGACTTGCGGCGGTTCTCATAATACATGAGCTGGATATGGCTCTCTGGTATAAAAATGGCAAAAAGCTCACATTTGACGAGCAGGTATGGCTTGTGCACAACTATTCCATGGAGATAGAGCACTCGGACCTCAATCTTGATGACATGGAGCGCATGGTGATGAGGGAGAAGGCGTTCGGATACAGAAGAATGTTGACGGTGCTTATGAACTGGAAAAGATAATTGATATGCCGGCGCAACTTAAACGTAAATTCTTATATGATACATGACTGCCGGAAAAAATTTAAGGAAGTTAAAGACATTGACAATAACGAATATGAAAAACGGAGATTGAAATGAATAAGAAAAATAAAGGCTTTACATCAATACCTACAGATCCATTTGATGTGTCATACGATGCCAAGCGCAATATGGGTAAATGGCAGAGATTTTTTTCATATTATAAACCTTACAAGGGCTTGTTCTTTGCGGATATGTTCTTTGCGATTATGGGCGCGGCGGTTACACTTGTGATACCGCTTATAATAAGATATATAACAGGTACGGTGATATTTTATGAGGCGGGCGAAGCACTCAAGGTTATTTTAAAGCTTGCACTTTTGATGGTCGGGCTTGTGCTTCTTGAGGCATACTGCAATTTCTTTATCGCATATCAGGGACATATCATGGGAGCTAAGATGGAGTATGATATGCGAAATGAGATATTTGCACAGTATCAGAGGTTATCGTTCAATTTCTTTGATGACCAGAAGGTCGGACAGCTTATGAGCCGTGTGACCAATGACCTTTTTGAGATAGCGGAGCTTTTCCATCATGGACCGGAGGATATTGTCATATCCATAATTAAGTTTATCGGTTCGTTTGCGATTCTTGCGTCAATCAATATAAGGCTCACCTTGGTTGCGTTTGCGATTATACCGTTTATGTTTGCTTATGCATATTACTTTAACAAGAAGATGAAGGCAGCGTTTAAGCGGAACAGGGCGAAGATTGCTGACATAAATGCTACCATAGAGGATAATCTTTCAGGAATAAGGGTTGTAAAATCCTTTGCAAATGAGGACGCGGAGATGGAAAAGTTCCGTGACGGCAACAGCCGCTTCGTTGAGACCAAAAAGAGCAGTTATCTGTATATGGGAGGCTTCCACTCAGGGCTTGGCGCATTTATGACCATGATAAATATTATTGTTATTGTGGCGGGGGCTGTGTTCATAACCAAGGGTATTGTAGATGTGACGGTGCTCATAACCTTCCTTCTGTATGTGAACAACTTTACCGAACCGGTTAAGAAGCTTATCAACTTCACTGAGACTTTTCAGAATGGTGTCTCAGGATATGAGCGTTTTCTTGAGATTATGTCTATTGAGCCTGCGATAAAGGACAAGGATAATGCAGTTGAAAAGAATGATTTCAAGGGTGATGTTGCCTTTACGGATGTCTCCTTCAGATACAATGACAAGAATGATTATGTGTTAAAAAATGTAAGCCTTGCTGTGAAGGCAGGTGAGTATGTTGCACTTGTCGGCTCATCAGGAGCGGGAAAGACTACCCTTTGCAGTCTCATTCCGCGATTCTATGATGTCACTTCGGGAAGTATAAGCGTCGATGGCGTCGATGTGAGAGATTTAAAGCTTAAGTGTCTGAGAAATAATATAGGAATTGTGCAGCAGGATGTATACCTCTTTGCAGGTTCAATAATCGAAAATATCAGATACGGAAGACCGGGAGCGACCGATGAGGAGGTCTATGAAGCGGCTAAAAAGGCTAATGCGCATGAATTTATTATGAGCCTTCCTGAAGGCTACGATACAGATATAGGACAGCGCGGAATAAAACTGTCCGGTGGGCAGAAGCAGCGTCTTTCGATTGCGAGGGTATTCTTAAAGAATCCGCCGATTCTTATATTTGACGAGGCTACAAGCGCTCTCGACAATGAGAGCGAGAAGGTTGTCCAGGAGTCCCTTGAGACACTTGCCGCGAACAGGACAACATTTGTTATCGCACACAGGCTCTCAACAATCAGAAACGCGGAAAGGATACTTGTACTTACGGAGGACGGAATTGCGGAGAGCGGAACACATAAGGAGCTTATGGAAAAGCAGGGTGTGTATTATAACCTATATAATATAGCGACAGGATGCTGATAAAATAGGGAATTGTGAAACGCAGTGTATGACAGCCGTACGTTGTGTAATTTTACTAGTACCCTTCCGGACACGTTCGCACTCCTTGAAAGCCGTAGCGGTACATAAGCGGCTAAAATACAGCCGCTAAGGACCGACGGCGTTCAAAAGGTCCGGAAGTGTACTAGTAAAATTACACAACTGTTTACTGGCAAATTTGTGTTTCGCAATTACCTATGCTGATAAAATAATATAAGGAGGAACCGGTATGATTTCGGAGAGAATGGTAGGTCTTGTAAAGGGCAGCTCGGTGATAAGAGCCATGTTTGAGGAGGGAAAGAAGCTTGCGGCACAGTATGGGGCTGAGAATGTATATGATTTCAGTCTTGGAAATCCCAATGTGCCGGCACCGAAGGAGGTCAATGAGGCGATAAAGGCGATTGTCGCTGAGGAGGAGAGCACGTTTCTGCATGGATATACAAGTAATCCGGGCTATGCGGATGTGAGAGGTGCGGTTGCGGAGAATCTTAATAAGAGATTCGGGACGCATTTCACATTTGAGAATATTATTATGACCGTGGGGGCAGCAGGTGGTCTGAATGTCATATTCAAGTCACTTTTAAATGTCGGAGATGAGGTCATCGCTTTTGCTCCATATTTTGGCGAGTACCGTTCCTATGTGGCAAATTATGACGGAAAGCTTGTGGAGGTTGCACCGGATGAGGCTACATTCATGCCTGATATGGAAGCCTTTGAGGCGGCTGTAACACCTAAGACGAAGGCTGTTATCGTCAACAACCCTAACAATCCGTCGGGAGTTGTATATTCTGAAGCTACAATCAAGAAAATTGCCTCAATTATGGACAAGAAGCAGAAGGAGTACGGCACAGAGATTTATCTTATAGCCGATGAGCCATATCGTGAGCTTGTGTACGATGGGGTCACGGTTCCTTTCCTTACAAAATATTATGACAATACGATTGTAGGATATTCATTCAGCAAATCATTGTCGCTTCCGGGCGAGAGAATAGGGTATCTTGTGATTCCTGATGAGGTGGTGGATGCCGGGATGCTGCAGTCGGCGGCGGGCGTTGCCACGAGAATACTTGGCTTCGTGAATGCGCCTACACTTATGCAGCGCGCGGTGGCGAGATGTCTTGACGCTGAGGTCAATGTGGAAGCCTACGATAGGAACCGCAGGGCACTCTATGACGGTCTTACGAAGCTTGGCTTTGAGTGCATTAAGCCTCAGGGCGCGTTCTATCTGTGGGTCAAGGCACCGGACAAGGACGAGAAGAAGCTTGTGGAGACGGCAAAGAAATATAACATTCTCATTGTTCCGGGAAGCTCATTTGCGTGCGCGGGGTATGTGAGAATCGCATATTGTGTTTCTTATGATACTATAATGAACGCACTGCCGAAGTTCGCGCTTGTGGCTAAGGAGCTTGGAATAGAGGGATAAGCATAGGAGGACATAAAGATGAGTGATAAGAAATGGAGAGATAATATTCGCAGGGTTGTGCCGTATGTTCCGGGGGAGCAGCCGAAGGTGGAGGGACAGCTTATAAAGCTCAACACGAATGAGAATCCTTATCCGCCGTCACCGCTTGCGAGGCGCGCGGCTGAGCAGATGGACATGGAGAATTACCGCCTTTACCCGGATCCGGCGGCAACGAAGCTTGTGAAGGCATTGGCGGCTGAGTATGGAGTCAGCGATAAACAGGTTTTTGTCGGAGTAGGTTCGGATGATGTTATTGCGATGTCATTTCTCACGTTCTTTAATTCGGATAAGCCGGTGCTTTTCCCGGATGTGAGCTATTCCTTCTATGATGTGTGGGCGGATTTGTTTAAGATTCCTTATGAGCGTCCTATGCTTGACGGGAGCTTTAACATTAAGCCGGAGGACTACATGAGGACTAACGGCGGAATTGTTTTTCCTAATCCCAATGCACCGACGGGCGTCTATCTGGAGCTTGACAATGTGAGAAAAATCCTTGATGCCAACCGGGATGTTATAGTAATCGTGGATGAGGCATATATTGATTTCGGGGGAAAGAGTGCACTCACGCTCCTTGACGAATACGATAACCTTCTGGTGGTCAGAACCTACTCTAAATCGCGTTCAATGGCGGGACTTAGAATCGGCTATGCAATCGGAGGGGAGGAGCTTATAAAGGCTCTCAATGATGTAAAATATTCCTACAATTCATACACAATGAATATGGCGGCTATAGAGCTTGGCACTGCCGTGCTTGCCGACAAGGATTATTTTAATGAGACAGTTGCTAAGATTGTAAATACAAGGGAGAATGCCAAGGTAAGACTGAGAGAACTTGGATTTACCTTCCCGGACTCAAAGACCAACTTCATCTTTGCCAGGCCGTCGAAGATAACGGCGAAGGAGCTGTTTGAGGAGCTTAAAAAGCGCAACATCTATGTCCGCTATTTCACAGGTGACAGAGTAAAAGACCACCTGAGAATAACCATCGGAACGGACGAGGAAATGGAACGCTTCTACGAAGCCGTCCGTGAAATCCAGGGCGCCTGACCCGAAGCTCGCCACGGACATGACGATACAGTTAATTTAACATTAATATAAGTTTATACTTATTTAACAGATTTTTCCCACAGAATGTGCTATCTTATATTTTGACTTAAATCATTATCTAAAAACCAGGGTGTAAAAACATGCATTACAGACTTGGCTGTGTATAACGTATTATGTATGTACATTTCGACGACTTTGGGAGAAGCTTAGATGTTCTTAGGGCTCTGTAAGCTGCCTAGCCAAAAGCAGCACGGATGCTGCTTTAGAAGCAATGCATACATGGATGTATGCTTTGCTTCGGTGGCGGACGAATAGAAAGCCTTTATCAGAGCCCTTAGAACATCTTGCTTCGGACAACGGAGCCGAAACGTACATACATAATACGTTATACACTAATAGACTAGGCATGCTTTTACACCCGGATATCGGTGATATAATTTAAAAGGAGACACACACGCTGTATGGGAAACTTTATGAATAACTTTCGCTCAAAAATGTACCGCTTTATGCAGGGAAGGTATGGAGTAGACCAGTTTAACCGGTTTTTGTTTGGATGTTCCATAGCTTTCCTGCTTTTGTCAATTTTTGCGGGAAACTTTATGTATGTGCTGGCATTAGCCTGTCTTATATATTCCTATTTCCGCATGCTTTCTAAGAACACGCAGAAAAGATACAAGGAAAATCTGATGTATGTCGGATGCACGAAGCACATCAGGGGGTGGTTCAATGCATGGAAGCTCCGCTTCAAGGAGAGAAAGACACACCACATATACAGATGCAAGAAATGTGGACAGAATATAAGAGTTCCTAAGGGAAAGGGCAGGATATGCATAACCTGTCCTAAGTGCAAAAATGAATTTATAAAGGTGAGCTGATGTTTGGTTATGTTACTATTAATAAGGCAGAGCTGAAGGTTAAGGACTACGATAAATATCATGCATTTTATTGTGGCTTATGCCATGCGCTAAAGAAGCGCTATGGGAGGCTTGGACAGTTTACACTCACTTATGATATGACGTTTGTAACGCTGCTGCTCACCAGTCTCTATGAGGAGAAGAGTGTCCGCATGAAGGAACACTGTCTGGTGCACCCGGCGGCGAAGCACGATATAATATACAATCGCTTTTCGGACTATGGTGCAGATATGAATATGCTGCTTACCTACTATAAACTTCTCGATGACTGGGAGGATGACAGGGACTATAAGGCACTTATCATGGCAGGACTGTTAAAAAAGAGGTGCCGCAGAGCCGTCATGGAGAATCCAAGGCAGGCGAAGGCAATAAAGACATATATTGTTGAGAACAAGGCGTGTGAAAATGCCAATGAGAAGGATTTTGACAAGGTTGCGGGCTGTACGGGAAGGATGATGGCAGAGTTGTTGTGCTTTAAGCAGGATGAATGGTCGGAATACCTAAGGCAGCTTGGCTTTTATCTTGGAAAATTTATATATCTTATGGATGCTTATGATGACCTTGATAAGGATGAGAGGGATGGCAGTTATAATCCGCTCAGGCAGCTTATAAAGGCAGGCTGGAGCAAAGAACAGATTGAGGCTAAGGCTTATGATATGCTCATGATGATGGGAGCAGGAGCAGCGGCAGGTTTTGAGAAGCTTCCGATATTGGAAAATACGGATATTCTCAGAAATATTCTGTATTCGGGTATATGGGGAAAGTACAACGAAAAAACAAAACCACGGAATGGAGAGAAAAATGAGAGATCCATATAGTGTGCTGGGAGTATCTCCTAATGCCACTGATGAAGAAATAAAAAAAGCATATAGAAGGCTTAGCAGAAAGTATCACCCGGATGCCAATATCAACAACCCTGACAAGGCGGCGGCTGAGGAGAAGTTTAAGGAGGTTCAGGCTGCGTATGACCAGATTGTGAAGGCAAAGGAAAATCATACATCAGCTTATGGTTATGATGACAGGAGCTATAATCAGGGCGGAGCCTATGGGCAGAATCCGTTTGGAGGCTTCGGAGGCTTCGGAGGCTTTGGAGGGTATCAGAGTGGGCGCACCACAGGGCAGGATGCACAGACACAGCATCTTAATGCGGCGATGGACTATCTTAGCCACGGCTACTATAAGGAGGCTATGAATGTTCTGAATGATATATCTGAGCATAGTGCGCGCTGGTATTATCTTCACGCTATGGCGAACAGAGGACTTGGAAACATGGTCAACGCCAAGGAGGATGCTAAGATGGCTCACCAGCTTGAACCGGGGAACACGGAGTACGCACAGTTTGCCTCTGCCATGGAGAACGGAACGGACTGGTATGCTGATATGGGACGTGTGTACGGAGGACAGGTGTATCAGGCGAATGAGTGCAGCAGCTGCCTCACAAAAATGTGCTGTCTCAATATGATGTGCGGAGGCTGCTTCTGCTAGAGCTTTGCCGTGCATTACCATATAAGGCAGGGGGGATGAGCAGCAGGGTGTCTTTTGTCGTATTTTGCGATAAAATTTTGTTGCACTTCCACTATAAAAGGGATAAGATAACAAGGTATTGATATTTACATTATTCTTTTTAGAATGGAAATGAAGGAAAGCTTGTATGACAAAGGCAGAAGAATATATTAACTCCATTCCAAAGTTCGCAGGGAAAACGGAGCTTAGAAATACAGAGATTTTATTGAAAGAATTAGGAATAGATACCGATGACATGAAGATTATTCATGTCGCAGGAACCAACGGAAAAGGTTCAGTGTGTTCATATATATCCAACACACTGGTAAGGGCAGGGTATAAGACCGGTCTTTTTATCTCTCCGCATCTTGTAAAGATTAATGAGAGAATACAGATAGACGATGTGCCGGTTTCAGATGATATTTTTGAGAGCGCATACGAAAGAGTTCTTGAGGCGGCACACAGGATGGAGCAGTCGGGTGGAAAGCATCCGGCTTATTTTGAGTTCCTGTTCGGAATGGCTATGCTTGTGTTCAAGGAGCAGAAGGTACAGTACATAGTTCTTGAGACGGGGATGGGCGGAAGATTAGATTCCACGAATGTGATAAAAAAGCCTCTTATGACGGTTATAACAAGTGTCAGCATGGATCATATGCATGTCCTTGGAAACACCATTGAGGAGATTGCATCGGAAAAAGCGGGAATAATTAAGCCCGGAGTACCATTGGTATTTTATGGTGGGGACAGCAGGGTAAGGGGAGTTATTGAAGCTGCTGCGGCGCAGAGAAAAGCCCCGTTTGAAGTAATTACCTCTGACAATGTGTCATCCATTGAAAAAAAAGGTAAATTTATTGATTTTTGTCTGAATAACAGATATTATAAAAATGAAAGCTTTTCAGTATCGAGTGCAGCACTTTATCAGGTGTGGAATTCATCGCTTGCGGCGACGGCACTTGCATGGCTTTCTAAGGAAGATGATGGTATCAGGCTTTCGGACGAGCAGATACATACCGGAATCACAACAGCCTTCTGGGAAGGGCGCATGGAGGAGCTTTGCCCTGATGTGTATGTTGACGGCGCACACAATGAGGACGGAATAAGGGCTTTTCTCGAGACAGCTAAGGCGATGAAGGACAGGAAGCAGATGCTTATGTTCTCTGCGGTTGCAGACAAGGCATATGATACAATGATTAAGGAGATATGCGATTCGGAGGCATTTGACGAGTATGTCGTATGTACGGTTGAGTACACTAACCGTGCAATGCCGGCGGAAGTGTTTTTGGAGACTTTTATTAAGTATACGGATAAGCCTGTATTTCAGGAGGAGACAGCTTCGGCTGCATTTGCGAAGGTTATGTCTCTGAAAAAGGATGGGGACAGGGTGTTCATAGCAGGTTCGCTGTATCTTGTAGGAGAAATTAAGAGAATAGCAGGTACACCGGAAGAAGGCTAGAGTATGTTTTTGTCATCGCCGGACGGTGGCATGGAGGATTTGACAATGATAGATTTTGATGAAGAGATTAAGAAGTTTCAGCCGAGTCAGGAGGTTGACGAGGCGGAGGATGCTATATATGGTAACAATACGGTTGATGTGACAGATATTATTGATAAGATTATCAGCAAGACCGTCGAGAGTAAGTAGTGCCGGAGGAACAGGATGAAGTGTTATGTATGCAACAGCCAGCTTGACAACAACAGTGATTACTGCTTAAAATGCGGTGCGGACGTATCTGTTTACAGGATTGTCGTCAGGACTTCCAACACATATTACAATCAAGGACTTGAGAAGGCTAAGGTACGCGATTTGACAGGTGCTGTAGAGAGCCTTAGGACAAGTCTCTGCATAAATAAGAATAATATAAAGGCAAGAAATCTGTTAGGTCTTGTATATTTTGAGATGGGTGAGGTTGTTATGGCCTTGTCCGAATGGGTTATAAGCAAGAATCTTAAGCCGGACAGGAATGTTGCCGAGGTCTATATAAAGAAGGTTCAGGATGATCCTAACAAGCTTGAGCTGATGAATCAGGCGATTAAGCGTTTCAATATATCACTCAGGTATGCCAAGGAGGGGGCAGCCGATATGGCTGTTATACAGCTTAAGAAGGTTGTCACAATGAACCCTAAGCTTATAAAGGCAGGTCTGCTGCTCGGTCTTCTTCTGTGGAAGGATGGTCAGACGGACAGGGCGGGAAAGTGTTTCCAGAGAGTGTTAAAGACCGACAGGAACAATACGCTTGCTCTTAGATATTTATCGGAGCTTGATGGAAGCCTTGTCAATGAGAGTGAAGCTAAGGAGACTGCCTTTAAGAAAAAGAAGAAGCCTGTGCAGGCATCGGTGACGGGGCATGATGTTATTATACCTCCGAACTCCTACAAGGAGCCAAGCAACGGTATTTTTACCGTATTGAGCATACTTCTTGGAGTTGTATTAGGGGCGGCACTTGTATGGTTCCTTATAGTACCATCTAAGATATCGAGTCTTAATTATGATAATAACCAGTTGGTCTTAGATTACAGTGAACAGCTTGCAGCCAATTCTGTTGACATGGCTGACCTGAAATCACAGATTAAGTCGCTTACAACGGAAAGGGATAATCTTTCAAAGCAGCTTTCCGGATATACCGGTGAGAATGGAGAGTCCAATATGTATTCTCTCCTTATAGAGGCAGCAGATTCATACATTAAGTATGATTTTGCACAGGCACTCGTATTGCTGCAGCAGATAGATGTGGCATTGCTGCCTACGCAGACGGCTAAGGATGTGTACAATACCATGCTGGAGACAAGCAGCGGAGGTGCGGATAGCTATTATGCACAGGGCAGGAAAGCATTTCTTGAAAAGGATTATATTTCAGCAGCCAATTATTTTGAGGCTGCATTGATATATGATGAAACTAACGATGAAGCGGCATATTATCTTGGTCTGTGCAGACAGGAGAATGATACGGCAGCTGCGGCAGCAGTCTATTACGAAGACTTTCTGATTAAGTTTCCGCAGTCGGGCTTTGCAGCGGATGTCACGGCAAGGCTTGCACAGCTTAGAACGCAGCTTCCGCAGGAGCAGGAGACTTCCGCAGACAATCAGGAAAACGGACAAAACACAGCGGATGACAGCACGGCAGATAATGAGGAACAGCCGGCATCAGCAGAAGAAACACAGGGACAGTAAAAATACGACGGATTTTATAAAACACGCACGAGGAGGAGTTATTTTCGTGCGTGTTTTTTAATTTTATGTTAAGGAGGGAGAGCACATGGATGACCCGTATGTTGTTAAGGGGAATTGTCTGATTATACATCTGGATAAGGAATTGGATCACCATCTTACGGAGCAGCTTCGCAGTCCGGTGGATGAGATTATAGACAGGAGAGGAATAAGATATGTCATTATGGATTTTGAAAATAAGAGCTTTATGGACAGCTCAGGCATTGGCTTTATAATGGGACGATACAAAAAGCTAGCACCATGTAAGGGGAAAATATATGTGGCAAATCTAGGGAGAGGACTTGAACGAATATTTAAAATAGCCGGACTGTACACAATAACTGTCGAGAAGGACAGTGTGGAGGCAGCATTATGTGAGGCGGGAGGAAATGTGTGATGAGTACAAGCAGCAGGTTCTATATGGAGATGGATGCGATATCCGAAAATGAAGGCTTTGCCAGAGTGTGCATAGCAGCATTCTGTGCAAGGCTCGACCCTACATTGGAGGAAATAAATGACATTAAGACTGCGGTATCTGAGGCAGTGACCAATTCGATTATTCATGGATATAAGAAGCAGGGAGGGATAATACATATCAATGCCGATATTGATGAGAATATGTTGACTATATGTATAAGTGATGATGGCTGTGGTATAGAGGATGTGAACAAGGCGATGGAACCGCTGTATACAACCGGAGCCTTGGAGGAGCGTTCGGGAATGGGATTTACATTTATGGAGATATTCATGGACTATCTGCATGTGGAATCGGAACCGGGTAAGGGGACGAAGGTTATTATGAAGAAAGAAATAAGTAAAAATAAATAAAAAGATAAGGGTGTGGTATATATGGATGATACCAAAGAACTTATCTTAAGAGCACATAATGGTGATAAAGCTGCCAGGGACAAGCTTGTGCTTGAAAATATCGGGCTGGTGTACAGTGTGTCCCGGCGCTTTGCCGGAAGAGGGTATGAGCTTGAGGATATTAATCAGATAGGAACGATAGGACTTATAAAGGCAATAGATAAATTCGATGACAGCTTTGATGTCAGGTTTTCCACCTATGCGGTGCCGATGATAGCCGGCGAGATAAAAAGATTTTTAAGGGATGACGGAATGCTCAAGGTAAGCCGTTCGCTCAAGGAGAATGGATACAGGATAAAGAAGGCGTCCGATAAGCTTGTATCACAGAACGGAAGGGAGGCAACGATAGAGGAGCTTGCGGCAGCCACGGAGCTGTCGGTTGAGGATGTGGTTATGGCGCTTGAGGCGAATACGGATGTTGAGTCGATTTACAGGACGATATATCAGAATGACGGCAATGAGGTATATCTTGTGGACAAGCTGTCCGGCAGCAGCGGGGATACCGTAAAGGATGAATTTGCCGGAGCACAGGAGCAGCTTCTCAATTCTATTTTACTGGAACAGCTGTTAGCGGAGCTTGATGAGCTGGAGGGAAAGCTTATTATGCTCAGGTATTTTAAGGAAATGACGCAGACACAGGTGGCGGACAAGCTTGGAATCAGTCAGGTCCAGGTCAGCAGGCTTGAGAAAAAAATACTCAGGAAGCTCCGTGGGTATATAACGTAACAGCCGGATAAAATATCAATGTATAAATAAAATCCTCATAGGAATAATAGCATTATGTAACAGCATTATTGGAAATGAGGATGAGTATGGAACAGACGATATATATTAAACTTAACAAAAGCGCGTGTGTTGATGGAACAGATGTTTTTATAAGTGATATTGCGGGCGTGTACTGTGAGAACAGGAATATAGTAAACAGAGTGAAGGCTATAAAGATATTGAAGCTGCAGGAAGATAAAAAGAGAAGATATGTAGTGAGTGTACTCAAGGTGATTGAATGTATTTCAAAGGAATTTCCGGGTATCTGTGTGGAGAGTGACGGAGAGCAGGACATTGTCATAGAGCATAAAGATTTAAAAGGCAAGGGTAAGGCTGCCGAATATGCAAAGGTGTTCTTTATCTGTCTGATTACATTGCTCGGAGGCGGCTTCGCAGTGATGGCGTACAACAACGATGTCGGAATGGCGGACATGTTTTCAAGAATATATGAGCTGGTATACGGCGATGGGAATACAGGCGGAAGGATTCTTGAAATCACATATTCAATAGGTCTTGCACTGGGGATTATCGTATTTTATGGTCATTTTGGAAGCTGGAAATCCGGAAAGGATCCGACCCCTCTTGAGGTTGAGATGAGGCTCTATGAGGATGACATTGATACGGCGATGATAAAGCAGAGTGCGAGGGAGAAGAATGAAATTGATGTGGATTAAGAAAATCTTTCTTGCTGTCATAGGCTTGAGTGCCGGAACGATGGTCGCCGCGGGCTTTTTCGCCTTCATAACCGCGATTGGAGTGGTCACAACCTACGCGCAGAGGACAAAGACGGCAGCCTATATAAAGACGTATGAAAATACACTGGCAGCGGGAGCGATTCTTGGAAATGCATGGTGGTCATTGGGGATACATTTAGGTATGCCGGGAGCCGGAATTGTATTTACGGCTGTATCAGGTCTGTGTTACGGGATATTTGTCGGTAGTCTGATTATCGCACTTGCCGAGACGATAAAGACGGTTCCGGTCTTTTTCAGGCGGGCTAAGATAACAATGGGGCTTCCGGTGATCATAATTGCGCTCGCGCTTGGAAAATGTATAGGAAATCTATTATTTTATTTACTTGGAATGAAGATATAGTAATAAAGCATAAAGAAATTATTCCGGTATTGTTTTTTTGTGATTTTATAGTTATAATTATTTGTGAGAAAGTTTTTTAACAGGTAAAGATATTTAATATTTAATATTTTATACGTGTATACGGATTTAGGCTATACAAAAGAACCGGAATGGGAGGCTCTTTATGTACGAAAATGAAAAGAAATTCTGGTCGGATATGGATGGAATTTTTCCTGAGCTGGTTAAACAGATGGCATCGCTTGCGAAGAAATCATATTATTCAATCACAAATCTGAAAAGCGGTATCACATGGTGGTCCGAGAGTACGCTGGAATATTTCGGGCTTGAACAGAATTATACTGCCATTGGGAAGGAAAAGACCAAGAGAGAACTGCACCCGGATGATGTTGAGACTTTTAAATACTGCTTCGGACGGCGCGTTGAGGGAAATGACCTTGACAAGTCATGGGAATATCGTGTTAAAGACGGAGACAAGTATAACCGCTTCAACGCTATGTCGAGGATGATCAGTGATAATGAAGGGAAACCGCTTTTACTTATAACCAGATTCGTTAATTATGGTTTGTCTGATGAGGTGGATACAGTTACGGGGCTAAGGACAGAAGCAGTTCTGACACGTCAGCTCAATGAATATATATCGGAAGGCAGAAGGGGTGCACTGCTCAAGGTAAACCTAGACCAGTTCAGCCATATCAGCGTGATGTATGGTGCGGCGTTTGGCGATAAGGTACTCAACTGTGTGGCTCAGCTGCTTATTAACATATTGCACGATAATTCTAATATCTACAAGCTTTCAGGTGTGAAGTTCGTGTTGGCGCTTGGGGATATACCGCGAAAGAAACTCCGGGAAATCTATGAAAAGATAGAAGATGCCATGGAGAATAATGTCGAGGTTGAAGGCAAGAAGATTCCGCTCAGGATTTCGGCAGGTGCTGTGTATATAGAGCCATACATGACGGATTCGAATGCTGTGAGAAGCAGACTCACGTATGCAGTTAATCATTCAAGATATGAACATCATGGAGAGCTTGTCATTTTTAATGATGAGATGGGAGGAAAAGATAACCAGCATCAGTTCGAGCTTATTGCACTTATACATCAGTGCGCAACGAGTGATTTCGACGGCTTTAAGCTATTCTATCAGCCAATTGCAGATACGAAGAATGGAACTATACGCGGCATGGAGGCACTTATACGTTGGGAGAAGGAGCCGTATGGAATAATTTCACCGGGAATATTTATGGAATGGCTCGAGGAGGATCCTTGCATATTTGACCTGGGCAACTGGATTTTACGCACGGCTCTTAATGATATAAAGAAGGTAAGGGATGAGCTCCCCGGCTGCTTTGTCAATGTCAATGTCTCCGCAGCACAGCTTGAGAGAAGGGAGTTCCGTCAATCGGTAATGAATATCTTGTCGGAGACCGGAGCACGCCCTGAGGAGCTCTGCCTTGAGCTTACTGAGCGCTGCAGGGATTTGGATGTGGAATTTCTGAAGGGCGAGGTTGATTTTTTTCATTCTAAGGGAATTAAGATTGCGCTTGATGATTTTGGAACAGGTAACAGTTCACTCAGTCTGGCACTTGAGCTGCCGTTTGATGAGCTTAAGGTTGATATGAGCTTTATAAGGGATATCAAGGATAAACCGCAGAATCAGGCTATGGTGCAATCGATAATAGACTATGCTAAGAGGACGAAGACGGAGACGTGCATAGAAGGCATAGAGAACCGGGAAGTAGATGATTATATCAAGAAGTTCGGTGCGACCTGGCATCAGGGCTACTATTATTCTAAGCCGGTACCGATTGAAAGCATTGAAAAGCTTATACGCAAATAGTGTTTTCGGGGAAGACTGCTTCTGAATGAATAAGAACTTATAAAAAAGGGATAATGTAAGTATATTTCATTCAGGAGGCATCTATGAAGGACAAAAAGACACGTACACAGGAACGTATAGAAAAGAGAAATGAAAGCTACAATGATTATGTAGAACAGGTCACGCCTAAGCATAGCTGTCTGAAAAACTGCGCACAGGCATTTGTGACAGGAGGAATTATATGTACTGTCGGTCAGGCAGTCATGAATATGTATATGCTCTGGAATGACAAGGATACAGCAGCCGCATGGACAACTCTTACTCTGGTTTTGATAAGTGTTATTCTGACTGCACTTAATATCTATCCGTCTATTACAAAGTGGGGTGGAGCAGGGTCACTTGTTCCGATAACAGGATTTGCCAATTCTGTTGCCGCTCCGGCGATTGAATTTAAAAAGGAAGGATATGTTTTTGGAGTAGGCTGCAAAATATTTACAATAGCCGGTCCGGTTATTCTGTATGGAATATTGCTAAGCTGGATACTTGGAATTATTTACTGGATATTAATTTTTGCCGGTATAATATCTTGACATTTTACCTCTTATGTGCAACTATAGGCGTATGGGTTTATACAATATAAGAGGGTCATATTTTAGACCGATAGGAGTGTACATTGAATAATTTTAAGTCAATTAAGGCTATTCTTTCTGAAGTGAGAACAGATAAGAAATCTCATTTTAAGCAGACGAGTGGTTTTGTACAGCATGGGAACACATCGGTTATGAAGCATTGCATATCGGTGGCTTATGTAAGCCTTATGATAGCGAAAAAGCTTCATATCAAGGTTGACAGGAAGGCGCTGGTAAGAGGCGCATTGCTTCACGATTATTTTTTATATGACTGGCATGAGAAGAATAAGGAACATTCACTACATGGATTTAAGCATCCGTATTTTGCACTCAGGAATGCAAGCAGGGATTTCAGGCTTAATGATATTGAGAAGAATGTCATTGTGCGTCATATGTTTCCGCTTACACCGATACCACCTAAGTGCAGGGAGGCATGGATTGTCTGTATGGCTGATAAATATTGTTCAGCGAGGGAGACTATGTATACTGTTAAGCGTTATGCACATAATGCACGCCAATTTGTGTTTGGATAAGACTTTATGGCGGGGGTTTTGCCGGGGAACCGGCAGAAGCTCCGCCTTATGTTTTGCATAATCAGAATATTGTATGTAAGTACCGTATAAGATACAAAAAGGAGAGAGTTTTATGAATTTGTTTTTAGCGTTTGCTGCCCTTGTTGCCGGATTTGTGCTTCTGGTAAAGGGAGCGGATTTTTTTGTTGACGGAGCAGTCGGAATTGCGGCAAGATTTGGTATTCCTCAGCTGGTTATAGGACTTACCATTGCAGCTATGGGTACATCAATGCCGGAGGCGGCCGTAAGTATTACCTCCGCTATTAAGGGAAGTGCCGGAATTACGGTAGGGAATGTTGTCGGAAGCAATATTATGAACATACTGGTAATTTTGGGACTCACAGCGGTGATTACACCTATTGCGGTGCAGCGTTCCACAAGAAGGTTTGAGATACCGGGTATGATTGCTGTATCGATTCTTTTTCTTGTGTTTGGCTACACAGGCGGTGAGATAGTGCTCTTTGAAGGAATTATTATGTGGCTTGTTTTTATCGGTTATCTTGGATATCTCTTCTGGATTGCTAAGAATAACAAGGATGAGGAGAGCGGCGAGGAGGATAAGAAGTGGAGTCTTCCTGTTCAGCTTATTGCGATAGTGGGCGGTATTGCAGCGATTGTATTAGGCAGCGACCTTGCGGTTGACGGGGCCACAGCCATCGCCAAGGCATTTGGCATGAGCGACAGAATAATAGGTCTTACAATAGTTGCCTTTGGAACGTCGCTTCCTGAGCTTGTGACCTCTGTCACGGCAGCCAGAAGAGGAAAAGCAGATATTGCCATAGGAAATATTGTTGGAAGCAATATATTTAACATTTTGTTTGTAGCCGGAACGACAGCTCTTATCACACCTGTTGTTTTCGAGGCAAAATTCGTTGTGGACAGTATTATTGCCATTGTGGCAGCAGTCATTCTGCTTGTGTCCGTATGCAATAAGGACATGAAGCTCAAGCGTCCGGCAGGTGCAATCATGCTTGTATGCTACGGCGTATATCTTGCATATCTTATTGCCGCTTAGTGTTTATATGCATAAATATAATATGTTATACACGCAGGGTTTATAGAGCATGTTTTGCTCATGACATCATGTAAATAAGGGTATAACTGAAGTTATTTAAAAAAATTCAATGTATGATTTCGGAATTAATAATAGTGTAATATCCGATATCCGGGAAATGGTGATTGGAATGGTAGAGAAGATTAAGAAAATAGGCTCCTCCATAGGAGAGAATAGGTTCGGAGGAATGATTATAAATCTGCTGGGCGTAGCTATAGGTTCATTCATTTATGCCTGTGGTATCAGCCTCTTTCTTGATCCTAATAATCTTGCACCCGGAGGGGCCTCGGGACTTGCTATTGTTCTTAACAGAATATGCAATATAGAGACCGGTACACTCTACTTTATAATAAATGTTCCGATAATGGTTCTTGGTCTGTGGAAGTATGGAATAAGATTTATCGCCTCCACGTTCTTTTCGATTCTGCTCAACTCATATTTCACAAATAAGCTTGCGCATCTTGGCGCGCTTACGGATGACCTTCTGATTGCGACTATGGCAGGAAGCGTTCTTGTGGGTGTGGGTGTTGCTATTGTATTTAAGAGCAGGGCGACAACAGGAGGAACGGACATTATAGTGAAGGTTCTGCACGATAAATATAAGCATATCAAGACAGGAGTTATCTTCCTGCTCACAGATATTGTGATAGTTGCGTTCTCCGGGTTCGTGTTCAAGGACATCAACATCATTATATACGCGCTTATTTCGGTGTTTGTTCAGGGAAAGGTGCTTGATCTGGTGCTCTACGGAGGAGATGAGGCGAAGCTCTTCTATATTATAAGTGACAATCCGGAGGCAATCTCGCAGAGAATTATGAACGAGATAGACATAACGGTGACTTTCCTGCAGGGAAAGGGCGCATACAGCGGAAAGGAAAAGCGCGTGATACTGTGTGTTGCCAGAAAGCAGCAGGGACCGGCTATTGAAGAGATAGTAAAGGGTGAGGATAAGGATGCGTTTATGATAATATCGAGTGCGAACGAGATATACGGAGAAGGCTACAAGAACATTATGAGCGATAAACTGTAAGCTGGATTCCATAGCTGTTTGGAGCGCTGCAGAAATCACGATGAATATAATTTGCCATTTTAGGGTATTCTAGTAAAAGAATTTAGAAAGGATGCCCTAAGATGGCTTTTTTATTTCGTTATGAGTGTAAAAATGATTGGAAAACAGAGCGTTTTATTTGATGATCCGCCGGTCATCACTGCAAGGGCGAGCGTGGCGGGTAAGAAGGAGGGCGATGGACCGCTTGGAAGCTTGTTTGATGAGGTGGTAGAGGATCCGATGGCGGGACAGAATACATGGGAGGAGGCGGAGAGCACCCTTCAGGAAAAGGTTGTGGCACATCTTCTTGACAAGGCTAAGCTAAGTGAAAAGGATATACGCTACATTCTTTCCGGCGACTTGCTAGGGCAGCTCATCGCCTCATCCTTCGGTCTTGCCAAGTATAATATTCCGTATTTTGGCTTGTTCGGAGCCTGTTCAACGATGGGTGAGGGAATGTCGCTTGGCTCAATGCTGGTGGCCGGTGGCTGTGCCGACAGGGTTATTGCTGTAACTTCAAGCCATTTTGCCAGCGCAGAGAAGCAGTTCAGGTTTCCGCTTGAATATGGAAACCAACGGCCATTGTCGGCGACATGGACGGTGACAGGCAGCGGAGGCGTAATTCTTGAAAGGGCTGTGGGTAACAATGCGGCTTTTTCGGGAAAAGTGTGTATAAAAGGTATAACTACAGGAAAGATTGTGGATTATGGTGTCAAGGATTCGTTCAATATGGGCGCGAGCATGGCTCCGGCGTGTGCGGATATGATATATGCTAACTTCAAGGATTTAGGTGCTGATTCCGGGTATTATGACAAGATTTTTACCGGAGATTTGGGATATATCGGACAGCGGATTCTCATTGATCTGTTGAACGAAAAGGGAATAAATATATCCGGCATACATTCGGATTGCGGTATGATAATATTTGACCAGAATACACAGGATACACATGCAGGAGGAAGCGGCTGCGGATGTGCGGCGGCGACACTCTGCTCATATATACTGAAGCGCATGGAGGAGGGAGAATTTAAGCGTGTTCTGTTTGCCCCGACAGGCGCTCTTATGTCGACTGTGAGCTATAATGAGGGGATGAGCATACCGGGTATAGCACATGGAGTTGTGCTTGAGCGGATAGATTAGAAGGATGTATAACGCAGAGTTGTGGCTTTTGTACAGAATATTTTGAAATATTGTGAAAATAAATATTAGAGCTTGAATGGAGAAGATTATGGATTATGTTAAGGCATTTGTTGTGGGAGGGCTTATCTGTGTGCTGGTCCAGATACTCATGGAAAAGACTAAGCTGATGCCGGGACGGATAATGGTACTGCTTGTATGTACGGGTGCTGTGCTTGGTGCTGTGGGATTATATCAGCCATTTGCGGACTGGGCAGGCGCCGGAGCGACAGTGCCGCTTTTGGGCTTTGGCAATGTATTGTGGAAGGGCGTGAAGGAGGCTGTTGACCTTGAAGGTCTTTTGGGAATATTTAAGGGAGGCTTTAAGGCAGGTGCAGTTGGAATTTCGGGAGCACTTATATTTGGATTTATTGCCTCATTGTTCACTAATCCTAAGATGAAAAGATAAGCGCCGGAAAAGAATGAAAAGAGCTTCAATGATAATTGTGGGCATGCATAATGCAGGGCGTGCCTTATTATCACAGAAGCTCTTTTGCTTATATTTTTAAAAGCATGTTCTTATGGTGCTTTTGAGTGATTAATGTGAGTGAATATCGCACTCGTCATTCAGCTTATCAGGGGTGATTACATAACCTAAATCTGTCACAATATACTGGTCGATATTAGGAATGAGTGACAAATCTTTCTTGATGTATACTGCCTTAAAGCGTGATTCCGGAGGACAACTGTCTGTTGCTATCTTATTTGAATCCTTACACATCGTGACCTGAATATGGACGTCACATACTTCTGTAGGGACTGTACCGTCCTCAAAATATTCTTTAATTACCTGGCTTCCTCTAGGGTCGCTGTCACACAGTCCCGGTATGGCAAGCTTGCCGGATGAAGCGCAGACCTCAGCCTCCACTATATTATATGGCTTCTGAAACTCAGTGTATTCTAAGCCTTCGTGTGCGTGCTCCATAATATCTTTCCAGATATTAAGCTGTGGCATTGTATAGTAGTTGGTGTTGACAGGTGTACTGTCATCATTTCCAATCCATACTCCGGCAGTATAATAAGGAGAGAAGCCTATAAACCATTTATCGGTGTTGAGCTGTGACGTACCTGATTTTCCGGCATAATACATATTCTTGCTGTCAAGGAAGGTGATATTGTCCGTCACAACGCTCCTGAGTGCACTGTCAAGAAGCCATGCGGTGGATTCTTTTATTACACGGTGGCTTGCCGATGCGGTATTATCTATGAGAATGTTGCCATCATGGTCGAGCACCTTTGTGTAGAGCTTAGGCTCATTGTATACACCATAATTGGCAATGGCTGCGTATGCGGCGGTCATTTCATAGTTGGTTGCACCATTGGTTATACCACCAAGAGCAATTGCCTGATAATGCTGCTCCTCAGGCGTGAGGGTAGAAATGCCGTAGCTAAGTGCGTAGCTGTAGCCAAGCTCAGGTGTAATATCAGTAATAATCTTGACGGCAGGTACATTTCGTGAAACTGTTATCGCCTCACGAATTGTCATAAGACCATGGTATTCGTCATCGACGTTGGTTACGAGCTTGCCTGTAGAATACAGATAAGGCACGTCATCATACACTGTGGCAAGTGTCATCCCGGCTGTATCAAGTGCAGGTGAATATACAGTAAGGAGCTTAAAGCTTGAACCCGGTGAACGAGTTGAGTCGGTAGCACGGTTAAGAACCAGTGAGTGGGTCTTGTCGCCACGCCCTCCCACAAGTGCTTTTACATAACCTGTTGATTGTTCTATAAGAACGAAGGAGGCCTGTGGTTCAAGGGTATATGTTATGTTTTCAGTACCATCCACAACTGTGCCTTCAGTCTCTTTAAGTATATATGATTTAAAATTGTTTATAGCTTCCTGTGCTTCGGATTCCGTTGAAAAAAGGAGAGTGAAGCCGGAAATGCCGAGAGTTGACTGATAAAAATTCAGTATGGAGTTCTCGGTATAGCTGTGGTGATCTCCAGCCTTGTCCTTTATCTGGATCCGGTATCTGAGAGTGAAATCGTAACGCCCTGAATAATAATCAGGATTGTTTACCGCACTTTCGGCATATTTCTGAAGCTCACTGTCCTCGCATGAATAAATCTGCAGTCCGCCTCGGTATACAAGATTGTATGCCTGAGTCTGCGTATAGCCCTTAAGATTCATCAGATCCTGCATGAGCTGGGATATGAGGGCATCGGTATAATATGAATATGCGGTCGAACCGGTCGACGTGTTCTTCACATTCATTATACGGTCATAGACGTTATCGGCCAGTGCCTCATCATATTCGGCTTTGCTTATAAGCTCCTGATCGAGCATATTCTTAAGGACGATGGCACGTCTGGTCTTGTTGTTTTCAGGAAAACGGACAGGATTGTATTTGTAAGGATTCGATGTTGTTGCTGCAATAACAGCACTCTCTGAGATGGTAAGCTCAGACACATCTTTATTGAAATAATTCTGTGCGGCAGCCTGAACACCCAGATTGTTATTGCCCAGGTTAATTGTGTTCAGATAATTCTGCAGGATAGTATCCTTGTCAACACTCTGCTCCAGGATAAGAGCCAGATACTGCTCCTGAAATTTTCTCTTGAAGGTGTCTACAAGACCGTTCTCACTCTCAGCAGAGAAAATATTATTCTTGATAAGCTGCTGCGTGATGGTGCTTGCTCCCTGTGTGCTCTTGAACTTGTTCTTAATTGTCTTGTATGCCGCACGCACGATGCCCTGCGGATCAATTCCGTTGTGTGAGTAAAAGCGGGCATCCTCAATTGCGATAAATGCGTTTATAAGATGCTTCGGCATATCGTCTATACTTGCCTCGATTCTGTTTGAACCCGATGCGACAAGGGTTTCGACCTTGTTGCCGTTGCTGTCATAGATATATGACTGGTACCACTGCGGGGATACGGCATCCAGTGAAATCTGAGGTGCTGTCTCGATGATTCCGGTGAATGCTCCCAGCCCTACGCAGGTCAGCATGACAAAGCAGACCACAATGCATATAGTGATTAATTTAAAAAAAAGCACAACTGCCTTCCTGCCTATTTTTTCATAAGGAGAGCGCAGAGATTTTATCTTTTTCCGTATCTGTTTTGAACCATAATTCATAGTGAATAACCTCCGATTTCTATATTATAGCAAAAAACATTCTTCAAATAAAGCAAATTATTTCTTTACAATTGATTTTTTACATATTATTCTGGTTTTAAGCTCTTAAAGGAAAATAAAGTGCGTGCGATGCAGTGACAGCTTAGGCACTAAATTAAGTATGGAATATTCAGGAGAAATTATGGCAGACAGTGTAATCTTTTTAAAAAAAGGCGGGGAAGGCTATTATGAGGAAAAAAAATCGCGCTTTCTTGCAGCGGCATACAGAATCAGGGATGAGCAGGAGGCACTGGCTTATATAGAAGCGGCACGAAAAAAATATTGGGACGCCAGACACAGCTGCTATGCGTATGTCCTGGGTGGGAATAATGAGCTTATGAGGTTTTCTGATGACGGAGAGCCGTCAGGAACAGCGGGAAAACCTATATTGGAAGTGCTTACAGGCAGGAAAATACATGATTGTATAATAATAGTTACAAGATATTTCGGCGGAACCCTGTTAGGAACAGGCGGGCTTGTGAGGGCATACCAGAAAGCCTCCCTGGATGCAATTGACAACAGCACGCTGGCAAGACGGACTAAGGGAAGCAGGATAACTGTCACAACAGATTATTCAGGAGCAGGAAAAATCCAGTATACGGCTGCACAGAACGGCTGGACGGTTGAGGACATAATATATGCGGCGGATGTAAGCCTTATAATTGCCGTCCCTGAGGATATGACAGAAAGAGTTATAAAGGAAGCCGCCGATATAACATCGGGAAAGGCGCAGATAAGTGAAGAGAAGAACATAGATATAGAAGAGGAGCTTTAGAGAAACAGTGCTGGGCAGTACTCAGGAATAATATCCGCAATAATTTAAGATGTCAGAGAGACAAGGTCATGGTTTTAATTGCAGCATATTAAAACCATGACCTTGTCTGCTGTGTGTCATGCAGTCTGAATTAATTCACGGAAAGCATGCGAGGTTAATTTTCTTTGAAGAACTTCTTTATAATAAGCGGATATGCAACCGCAATCCATAATACAACGATGGCATAGCGGATTGTATTGGATATCATTGTGTTTCCAAGCAAGAGCTTGAGTCCGCTCTTGATGACGAGGGCACCTGCAAGTCCAAGTACAACCTTCAATATCTGTAATGCAATATGGCTGTTCTTAGGATTGAATCTGATATAGTGCTTTTCGATAAACCAGCCGACAGAGAAGCCTATGCCCGCCCCGGCTGCCTTGAAACCATCCATGGCAAGGACATCGGTTGTTGCTCCTGTATTTACAAGGTAGTAAGAATAGCCGAAAAGGAATGCGGACAATATCAATATCAGCAGTGATACGAGCATATCTGAGCCGGGTGTCGAATTGAAATTGTCGAATATAAAGCTCACCGCAGCACTTATAAGCAGGGTTACAGCAAAGCTTACGAGCACATCCTTAGGTGTATGGCAGCCGAGATACATTCGCGAGAGCATAACAAGTGCGATAAGTACGAAGGACATGACGTACACGCCGCGCTTTTTAAAGTGGAATGCAATCGAGCTGTAAAGGCTGGCAGAACTCTGGGTGTGGCCGCTTGGGAATGAATAGCCTGTCGCCGTGTCCATGACCGCCTCAACCGGCTTGAAATCCGGATCAATCACCCATGGTCTTTCAATCCTGAAATGAATCTTAAGTCCTTGGACAACAATTCCCGACATGAAATATGAAAAAGCGATTCTGTATGCAAGCTTCTTATTGATACACCAGTATATTATGGCGAACAGGCTGATGAGCACCAGCTCTTCACCAAAGGATGTACATATAATAAAGAAAATGTTGAGCACCCCGTTTCTGATGCTCTCGAGAAAATACAAGAATTCCATAAATACCTCCAGCATATTTGTACAGATATATTATTAAGGATAGTTTATTTAATGATAAAACAATGGGTCAGATATGTAAATAACTATCACAGATAAAAGTATTTTGATATTTAATTAACATAGTTTCCAATTATACCACACCTGAAATGAAAGTAGTAGCTTTATTTTAAGACTGAATTTATCTGTTCTTATAGTAATATTACCTGTTTTTGGTGAAAATTATGCAAAACTGACATAAAATGTGGAAACGCTTACATACTAAATGTAAAATCAACATGTTGCTTTTAGCTAGAAACAAACATAATATATACATAAAACAATATTAAACAATACAAAACAATATATCGTTAAAAATTATGAAGAAAAAAATTAAAAATAATAAAAATAGTACTTGTATATTTTGTATAAAATGTGGTAGTATGAATGTACCGAAATTAGAATTATTACTAATGCTAATTGAGGAACAAGATTATAACTCTTAATGGGGGGAATCTTGTAACAATCATTTATCTTTATTTTTTTAAAGGAGGTCATTTCTTACAATGAAAAAGATGACAAAAAAGGCTGTCTCTCTTGGACTTGTAGCTACTATGGCACTCTCTATGACAGCATGTAACAGTGCAACAGGCAACAACAGCACTACAACTGCTCCGGAGACAACATCAACAGAGACAACATCAACAGATTCTACAACAGAGGTAGCTTCATCCGAGGAGACTACTACCCAGCAGGCTGAGATCGTTAAGCCTGAGAAGATTAAGGTTATGTGGGACGGAACAATCTTCAAGGAGGGCGATAACTATGCTGAGGCATTCTACAAAGCATTAGAGGAGAAGCTCGGCATTCAGATTGAGTGGGTACGTCCTGACCACAGCGGTTATGCTGATCAGATCGGTATCGCATTTAACGATAAGTCAACACTTGCAGATGTAGTTGTTCTTCCATCTAACTTCTATGCATCCTATGCTGCACAGGGTAACCTCTGGAACATGACAGATGCTTGGAATAATTCTGAGATTGCTAACTCAGGCAGACTTAACTCATATGCTGATTCAGTTATCAATACATGGTTAACTAAGGGACCGGACGGAGAAGAAGGCATCTATGGTATGTATCCGGCTCGTGGCGGCGGCTGTGTTACATATGTTAACAAGGCTCTTGCTGAGCAGGCTGGCTACACAGAGGATACTCTTCCGACAACATGGGCTGAGTATCAGGAGTTCTTAGCAGCTCTTAAGAATGTTACAGGTGCTGCTCCGATTCTTGCTGCAGGTCTTGTAACAGGTGAGGCTCCATATGTAAACTACCTTCCTGAGTTCTATCAGGACGCTTACCCTGATTTCTACTATGATGAGACAGCAGGCGCTTGGGTAGATGGATTTACAACAGACGCTATGGCTGCTGCTCTTGACAGATTAGCATGGGGCGTCAGTGAGGGATACCTCGATGCAGATATCTTCAGCAACCCTTCAACATCCAAGGTTCGTGATAAGTTCTATGAGGGAACTTCAACATCAGTATTCACATACTGGGCTGGTACATGGGCACAGACAATCACAGACAAGCTTGCTAACAAGGGCTGGGATGAAGGTGTATGGGTACTTAAGCCAATCGCTGAGGTTGGTGCTTACACAGAGAGACTTTCTCCTATGATTTGTATTACATCAGCATGCCAGAATCCAGAAGGCGTATTCAAGTATTTCATCGATCCAATCCTTGATGGTGGTGAGGTTCAGACATTATGGCAGTACGGTGTAGAGGGTACACACTATGTTGTCGGTGATGACGGCAAGTTCGTATTCCAGCTTACAGAGTCTGCTGCAAGAGATGGTAAGTCATCTAAGACTGCTAAGAACCTTTTCGAGTCACAGTTAAAGATTGCTGATTTCGATTCAGCAGTTTACCAGGATGGAGACCCAGGTGCCGGTACATCTACAACAGAAGCAGCTCGTAATTCGTTTAGCATCTTCAACGAGAATTCTAAGTTCGCTCCTAAGATGAACGCTACAGATGAGTCTCTTGAGAACCAGTCAACAATCTGGAACGAGAAGACAAGACTTATCGCAGCTGTTGCTCAGGGACAGATGACAGGTGCTGAGGCTATTGCTGAGTATCAGGCTAACTGCGGAGCACTTTCTCAGTCAGTATTAGATTCATTTAACAACTAATTATCTTCTGGTAGTTATTTGCGAGTGGCTCAAGAATAATTAATTATGTAAGATATGGGACTGTCGGGAGCCATCAGGTTCCCGGCAGTATTTCAAGGTAAAGGCGTTGATAATCTAAATAATTGTTGCTTCGGCAACTTTTCAAATAACTATACATTTTTCGTAAAGGAAGGTATTGCTAATGTTATGTAAAGCATGTGGAACCGAGATACCTAAGAAGGCGAAGAAATGCCCGGGCTGTGGATGGCAGGTAAGACGCGAGGAGCGCAACATAAGACCTATTGCAATAGCCGGCGCGGTTATTTCGTTTATTGGCGGTATGTTTCCGTTTATTCAGAATTCAGATTATGACAAATTAACCCCTGCAATGAAGTATGATGCGGCATTGGGGTACAAGGTAGTAGATTATTACAACTCGTTCGGTATGATGAACTATGAGCATCAGTGGGTATGGTATTTATTTATGGCACTTCTTGCAGCGTCCATTATCCTCTGTGCGGTTAAGTATGAAAAATTTTCAATTATTACAACTGTTCTTTCAGCTGTAGTATTTGGTGTAGCATATAACAATACATGCGGTTGGCATGGAGCCCCTAATATGGAGGTGGGACTTGGCCTCCCGATTGTAATTATCGGTACAATCGTAGGTGTTGCAGGTGTTTTCCTTGACGTTTATAAGTTAAAGAAAAAGCCTGAGGTAGATCCTCATTTCCTGGGAAATTCCAAGAGCATTTGGAGAAGAATGTACATCTACAGATGGTTCTATGTAATGCTCTTACCGGTTTTGGTTTTCCTTGTTATTTTTAACTATTTACCTATGTTAGGTTTAAGATATGCTTTTACAGAGTATAAGTCAGGTCTTCAGCCTTACTATTCAGGTATAGCTAACTTCGTTAACATGTTCGGACTTACAGAGTTAGGTAAGCTTAAGAGCCAGCAGTTCATGACAGCGTTTACCAACACACTGTATCTCTCAATCATTAAGTTAATTCTTAATACATTTATGGCAGTTCTCATCTCGCTTCTTCTCAATGAGATGAAGAATATCCACTTCAAGAAGACGGTTCAGACAATCATCTACCTTCCACATTTCATGTCATGGGTAGTTGTTGCTTCTCTCTTCAAGATGATTCTTTCAGAGTCACAGGTTACAGTTATGGATCCTGCAACAGGACAGGCTGTAGTTGATGCTGCCGGTAACGCAGTTATTTCCTCAACAGGTGTTGTGAATGCACTCCTGTTAAAGTTTGGTCTTATTGATAAGCCGGTCAGCTTCCTTACATCACTTTCTAACTGGAGACCGGTATACTTTATAATCAATATCTGGAAGGATACAGGCTGGGGAACAATCCTCTTCCTCGCAACACTTTCAGGAATCAGCCCTGACCTCTATGAGGCAGCTCAGATTGACGGCGCTAATAGAATGAACAGAATGAGATACATCACTCTTCCTGCTCTTGCTAATACAATTATTACAGTATTTATTCTTAACCTTGCTAAGGTTATGAACCTTTTCGAGTCAGTATTCGTATTGTATAACGATACAGTAAGACCTAAGGCAGATGTTCTTCAGACATACACATATCGTCAGACATTCGGTTCAGGTACTCCGTCATACGGTTATACAACAGCGGTTGGTCTCTTCAGATCCGTTGTAAGCTGTATTCTTGTATTGATATGTAACTACGCATCCAAGAAGGTGCGCGGTCGTGGAATTGTTTAAGGAGGTAATCGATAATGGAAGATGAAAAGAAATATGTTTATGTAAAACCGAAGAACAAAATTACTCCTTTTGCAGTTTTTAATACAATTTTGTTTATCATTATTTCACTGCTGATACTTTTTCCGCTTGTGAAGGTGCTTGTCGACTCATTCGACTCAGCAGCAGGATATGGTCTTAGACTCTGGCCTGAGAAGTTTACATTCTCAGCCTATAAGTCAATTGTGACCAGTGTGACTCTTTACAGACCATTCCTTGTTTCATTACTTGTAACAGTAGCAGGTACATTTTTAGGACTTCTCCTTTCAACATTGGGAGCTTATGTACTTATTCAGTGGGAGATGCCGGGCAGAACCTTGTTCTCATGGTTACTTCTCTTCACAATGCTTTTCTCAGGCGGTATGATTCCTACATACATCGTTATGATGAATCTGCACTTAACAGATACATTGTGGTCAGTTATCCTTCCGCTTGGTATCAACGTATATAACCTTGTGCTCATGAGAAACTTCTTTGAGGGTATTCCTGAGTCGCTTTTCGAGGCAGCCGAGATTGATGGATGTTCTCCGATGAGAACCTTCCTCACAATCGTTCTTCCTCTTTCAAAGGCAGCTCTTGCAGCTATTGGACTTATGTTTTCAGTTACCTACTGGAACGATTACACCAACTTCAAGATTTATGTAACTAACAATAAGTTATTTAACTTCCAGATGAAGCTGCGTAGTATGGTTATGGATAGTGACCTTCCTACAGATGATACTATTTCTACGAATGCACTTCAGAATGCAGCCGTTATTGTGGCTATCATTCCATTCATGATTTTGTATCCATTCTGCCAGGATTACTTTGTACAGGGTATCAACGTAGGTGCCGTAAAAGAGTGATTTCGTAATAGGAATCGCATAATTTGTGTGATATAAAGCTTAGGGTTTCGGGGATGTCCCCCGGAACCCTTTTTGTGTGATTTGGTGTTATGATGGGGATAATTCCTTGTGGCATGGGAGCTTCGTTTCCGAGCTTTCATTTTGGTGTTAAAGTATTCTGTGAGGGCATTTGTAAAGTGCACATATATAAAAGCATTGAGTATCTCATGGCATCAGTTCCTGTAAGTGGAAGTACATGAAAATTGTTTATATATAAATGTCTAAGATTATATGACCATTTTCATTTCCCATAAACTGTTTTAGAAGCAGTCCTTTTAGAACCATTCCTGACAAGTCCGAGAGCCTTAAATTTATAACCGTCCGGTTTAATAACATCGCTGTCGTCGATGTGGATGACAGTTTCTTTCGGAGTCCATTTACAGACGGTAGTAAACTAAGATTTAAGAGTTACAGGTGAAGTGCCTTTATTTAAATATCTTGTCAGGCGTTCAACAGAATTAAACCTTTTCGTATCTTCATGAAGTTGCTCAACGATGTCTGTCAGCAGATAGCTTCCAAATACAATAATGCCCTAGGTCATGTTTGCAGCAAATTTTTTATCCGGCTTAGAAATCTGTTTTGAAATTTTATTTGAAAAAAGTTAAAATTTCCGTTTCAAAGTGTAGCTTGATGTAGTATAATTACGCATAAGAAATCCCTTTCTTTTTGTTTAGTTCTATTTTTGATTAGACACCTGAACTTACTACAACATAGGAAGAGACTCCTTACATTTTAGGCATTTTTTGAAAGTTGTTTATGGCAGTACCTGCAAAATTCGAGGATTGTAGATAAAAGTACGGAAACTCTAGAAATAGGCAATCTTGAAAATAAATAAAAAAAGATATTATAATTTATGATACTTTATTCGTCGCAAATAATATTATTAAATGGAGTTTTTATGAAAATAGACTTTTATTATTGGAATTATATGTGTCCTCTTAATCATGAAATGATAGAACTTTTAAAAAAATATCAAGAAAAAATTGAAATCTACTTTCATGACATAACTGAGAACAAAAAATTGGCAATACAACTTCGTATTTTTTTTCCTACATTAACAATAATTAACGATACATATAGACATTATAGCCCTCTTACTGCATCCTTTTTAGATTCTTTATGTGAAGGTATAATTTTAGAAGATGTTCCATACACACCCAAACTTGGTAGAAAAGAATACTCTGGAACGATTATCCCAATAACACGCGAAAATTATAGATTAGCAAGCTGTTGTACTGGCAAAAACTGTTTAGATAATTGTATTAAAAAAATTTCTAACCCTCTTTTTGAACAATTTCCTATATTAGGATTTATGAACATAGAACACAATACATTATTAGGCGGAGTCGAATACATTCCCTCTACTTTTGTTCCTTATGACATCCCTGTTGATAAAACAACAGCTTTCATAACTTGCATTTATCTATCTGATACAAAGTATGATTACAAAACACCTTGTCTGAGGGTCTTAGAAAAATACCTCTCAAACGAATATAACAGAATTTTAGTTGTTTCAGACGAAACCGGAGTTTTTCCTAATGGTGACTTGAAATTTTTTAAAGAAAATGGATATGACGATTTAGGTATTCTTTCATCTGAAGAAAATTATTGCACCTTACATCTCATGAGCAAATATATAAACTGAGATATTCACAAAACTAAAAAATATTCTTAAACAACAATTAGAGGAAAGTGAGAGCGATTAGAAGCTGAGGCAATCCAAAAATTCTAATCATCTTTTTGTTTAGGTCTTTTATTTGTAAGCGCCTAATAATAAAGCTCGAAGAGCTTGTTGCAGTATTGGACACCCTGCACGGCAGGCTTACTGTAATTGTACTGTTTCCCTTTTGGTACGGCATCAATCAGGTAGCGTCTTACGTGTGCCCAGCATGAGCAGCGCTTGATATCAGGTACCTTGTTGTATCCCTGATATCCGTCACACTCAAGATAGCCTTTAAAACCGTTGAAAAATGCCTTTGCATTGTCACCGGCGCTAGTCTCGGAGTAGCCATAAAGGATTATGGTAGGATTGCCATCTTCACCAGTACGATAGAGCCACATATATGACTTTGATTGTGGACGACGACCAGGTTCATCTAATACCTGTGTGGTCGTTTCATCCGCCATCAGAAAATCTCTTTTTAAGAGTTCTCGATGGAAATAGTCATACACTGGATCAAAGTAATTCGATGCACAGTAGATAATCCAGTTGGCTAAAGTAGAACGATTTAGTTCTATGCCATACTGCTTCCAATCTTTTTCTTGTCGGTAGAGTGGCAGACCATTTGCATACTTTTGATACATGGTCCATGCCACAGATGATTCTGATGCAAGAGAATGCTTCATCAATGGTTTTTGTTTTGTTGTTGCTTTTATGATATATGGTTCTTCTTTTTCTTTGCATTCAGGACAACCATAGTGTAAACTAACATATTTTTTAACTTTTACCTGTGCAGGAATGTATTCGATTTCATGACGAATCGTTTCCTTACCGATAAGCTCTAATCCAGTACCACACTGTGGGCAGAGTTTATCTTCATCGGAGATATCTACAATGATTTCCTCTACAGGGATTCCTTTTATTTTTTTTCAAGAGTAGTCTTAGCCTTAATGGTGGAATAGAATTAAGTACTAAAGTGTTCAGATCACTTTGGGAACACAAAAAAGTAATGAATATAAGAAATCATTACCTTGGATTGAAAATAGAGGGTTTGAAACAGATAAATAGTGAAATTGATACAGTTGTTAAAACAGGACATATGATCTTTATGCTTACATTAATGTGGGGATTATTACAATTTCTCCACAGGGAGTTTTTTAAATTGGAGATAAAAATATTGGGTTAGTATATAACCAAGGTATTTTTTCAATATATGATACTAATTCAGTGCTTCGAAAAGAGAATGGAAAAATTCATAGTTCTTGAACGATAAATGGAAAAACGAATTGTGATGGGGGGAACGGAAGGTGTCATTTAACAATTTTAAAATAGGGAAAAAATACTTTATTGATCCACTGGGCAAAAAAAATTATGTGATTTTGCTAACTGGCATTATAATCGCATTATATCAAATTGCAGAAATAGTGCTTCCCGGTAAGATTATCAACACCTTGTATCCAGATGTGCATATAAAATCAACCATTTTGATGATATCGTTTTATGTAATGGTGATACTGACGGTTCCATATATTTCTGAGATTCTGAATCGCAAGCTTCAATATTACAATATGACGGTTATTGATTTGGTGAAAGAAAAATTGTTGGGGATGCAGCTTACAACGAATCTGTTGATGCTGGAAAAACCGGAATATACGAATGATATAGATTTCGGCTCAAAATGTTTGGAAAGAAATTTTTACCTGAAATTTAGTAATACGATTATATCATTTGTAACACTTTTATTTTTGATGGTTGCAAGTACCTGCGTTGTTCGGGAGAAAAAAATTATTCTGTTTTGCATTTTTACTAATGCTGTGCTGCTACCTTTTTATTATTATTTTCAGATGAAAATGAATAAAAATACATTTGAAGAGCAATTGAATAATAATACTGAAAGAAGAGAAATGGAAGCAATACAGTGGAATATGTTGGACTTGCGCTTCGCACAGGAAATTCGTTGCTTCAATCTGATGAAATTTATGACTGGAAAATATAATTCCTGTCGTGAATTCGTTTATGGAGAGAGAAAAAAGTATTGCAAAAAGAATATAAAATATGCGATTATTCCGGCAGTTGTATTTGGTATTCAAATGTTTTTGTCGTATTATATTGCAGGTGATTTATTATTAAAACACAGAATTGATGTGGGCGATTTTATAATCTATGCTGGAGGAATATGTGGTATTGCCTCAGGAGGGCGTGCTTTTGTCGAAAAGTTGGTGTTATTAAAAAATGAGAATATGTATCTGGGAGCATTGGGCAAATGTTTTTTGTATGAAGCGCAGGAAACTGATAACACAGGAAAACTATCTGTTGAAGCATTTGAAAGCATTGAGTTTGAGAACGTATCATTTTCATACAATAGTGATGATAATTATGCAATTTGTAATCTTAATGTAAGAATTACAGCGGGAGATAAAATTTCTATTGTTGGTGAGAATGGATCTGGAAAAAGTACATTTATTAAGCTTTTGCTTGGTTTGTACACACCAACGAAAGGAACCGTGTATTTAAATGGAAAGGACATTCAGTTATATGACAGAGAGCAAGTGAAGAAACTCTTCGCAACGATATTCCAGGATTATATGGTTACATCATATACCATTGCCAACAATATCACATTTGATGATACAGTTGATGAGACTAGAATGAATGTTTGTCTGGAAATGGCGGGGCTAAGAGAAAAAATAGACAGTCTTCCAAAGGGGGCAAATACCAATGTATTCTTTAAATTAAGCAATGAAGGGACAGAGTTATCTGGTGGAGAAATGCAGAAGCTTGCCATGTCAAGGGTATATTACAAGGATGCACCATTTTTTATCTTAGATGAGCCGGCAGCATCACTTTCTCCAAAAGCGGAGCTGGAATTGTATAACAAAATGTGGAGCATGAGCAGCGAAAAAACAGTACTGTTGATTTCACATAGGCTTTCAAGCTGCTGTGATGCAAAAAAAATACTAGTTTTCAAAAATGGTAAGATTGAGGAAATAGGTAATCATAAGGAATTAATGGAAAAACAAGATTACTATTTTGAATTATTTTCAAAACAGGCAGAGAATTATAAATAGGTAGTTTTAAGAATGTAAAAAGGAGAATAGGAAGAAATATGGAACAAAATAAATATCATGCATCTATGTTTAACGTATTAGTAGATGAGAAAGATATATTAGGGATACCATCGGTGTAATAGAATCTAGCGTGGATTGTAAAGTCATTGGATTGGTTCTTTTTCCGGAAAAAGATGCCTTTCGTTCAGAAGGAAAAGAGTTAAAAATTGATGATGAGGAATTTGCTGAATTTAGAAACTATGTAGAGTCTGCGATTGGCAGAAATATTAAGATATATCGATTACAGTGTAGTTGGGAAATTGATGATCTTTATGAAAATGTTCTGGATTATTTTGGAGATGATTGTGAATGAGTGGTATAAGAACAACTTTTAAAAATTTAATATATCTTATCAAATTATGTGTATCAGATTGTCCAAGAATGTTATTGATTAATACTTCATTTGGTGCAATTGTAGCAATGCAGACAATTTTGCTTATAGTTATGCCGAAGCTTATTTTAAATACAATTATTGTAAATTCCAATTTCAAAAGAGCGTTGTTTTATATTGTCCTGTTAACTTTAGGTGAGAGCTTGTGTCATCATGGACTGAGCTACTTCAGCGAATTATCATCAATTTATAATGATAAAATAGTGCATGACATGCTGCTACGATTGTCTCAGAAGGCAACGCGTATTAGTTATGCAGATATTAAAAGAAACGAGCTGATTGAGAAGTATAGGCTTGCACAGAATGTCACTTTTGGTATGGAATACAGAGTAGCTATTTTGTTTTGCGACTTTTTTTCCAACTTTTTGAAATTAGCAACCATTATTACAGTTATTTCAGTTGTTAATGGCTGGATGGCATTGGCAATCTTTGTATTAATTGTGCTGAAGCTTTTGCTTGTAGATTATGGAAACAGAAAGGCGATGGAGTTTCGATGTAGGGAAGAAAGTGAGAATGTAAGATATAATTATGTTTTGGAGTTGTGTTCAAAATTAGCTTTTGCGAAAGAAATCAGAACCTACGATGTTGAGAAATTTATGCGTAAAAGATATGAACAGAGCAGGGATAGTAAATTTGCAATAGCAAAATCGCAGATGAGGATGGCTGATAAGCTGGGGTTCGGAGAAAACTTTGCGGATGCAATGATGGTGGCAATATCTTATCTAATGATTGTCTATCGGTATGTGAATGGATTTATAACGATTTCATCCTTTACCATGTATCTAACTGCATTGGGAGAGGTTTATTCAACAATTGCACAGATTTTGAAAACACTTACAGATTTGACTGATATGAACCGTCTTGTAGAACAGTACAGAAAGTTTATGGAATATCCAGAGAATACGTATGCAAAAAATAAACAACAGGAAATTAAGTTGTATGATAATAACACTATTGAATTTAGAAATGTATCATTTAAGTATCCTAATATGGAACACTACGCATTAAGAAATGTGAATGTTGTGCTATCCGGCGGAGAAAAGGTTGGTATTGTAGGTGAAAATGGAGCCGGTAAATCAACTTTTGTAAAATTATTGCTAAGATTATATGATGTATCAGAAGGAGAAATCCTTTTGAATGGAGTCAATATAAAAAATTATGATTATGACGAATATGCAAAAGTTTTTTCTGTGGTGCCACAGGATTATGCATTGTTTTTCTTTGGAATAGCAGAAAATATTGCTTTTGATAAATATAAAGAAGAAATCGATAATGTGAAAAAGAACCTAATCAGAGTAGATATGCTGAAAAAAGTAGAGAAACTTCCTTATGGAATGGATACATATTTATCAAAGTGGTTTTCAAAAGGAACCGATTTTTCAGGAGGAGAAACGCAGCGTATTGCGATTGCAAGAGGGCTTTTTCGTGACGCGGGTATTTTGGTTATGGATGAGCCAAATGCAGCGATTGATCCTATTGCTGAACATATTATTAATCAATCGGTAAATCAGGTTTCTGAGAATAAAATGGTATTTAACATATCCCATCGATTATCGATGATGCGGTTTTGTGACCACATATTAGTGTTCGACAAGGGAATGTTGTTGGAAGATGGAAGCCATGACAAACTGATGAAAAACGGAGAACTTTATAAGCAAATGTTCGATTTGCAGGCACGTTATTATCAATAAAATGCAATATGTAAGACATTAAAAAGTGGGGGTTCCTGGAGGCAGCACATAAAATATTGTTTTTCTATCAATAGGTGGGGGGTATCCTTTGGATGCCGCCCATTGCTGTGTCAAAGGTGCTTTTAATGTGTTGTAAGTAAAATATGGGTTTGGAAACGCTTAAAATTCCATAGGAGTTTCATTTCAGAACTAAGATATTGTTGAAGTCTTTTATCTGCCTATTTGTAATGAATGTATAACATTTTTCTGAAATGAAAGTGATTAAGGATGCATGTAGCGAGTCGGAAATAAAAGCTGTTAGTTAGGATGTCCCGTGGAAATGCTTTGTAAGAAAATGGCAGCTTTGGTGGAAATTATTTGCATTTCTGAGTGGATTGTTTTGTTGACTGGAACGTGGATTTCTTATAGCACCCTGTTTTATTATGTAAAGTATTAAAGCCATATTAAAAGCTAGCATGGAGATTGAAAAATCAATGTAAATGTAGTAAAATAACAATGTATGTGGTACAAAAATACGGAAAAATTGTCATAAGACAGATTAATACGCTATTTTTGCTTTTATAATTGCTACAAGCCTGATAAGGCGGCATGATACGAATGACATTGAGCTTGCAGCGGACTAAGGATTCAAATAATATTATAACCGGGTAAGTGATGAGAACAGTATGAATGAGGAGTACTGATTAAGACAGAACCGGTTGGAAAAGAAAAGAGGAATATAAGATGGAATTATTGTCGGAAATGCCTAGAATTTTCTGGGCAGGGGATTCAACGGTGAAGCAGAATGATTTTACAAGCTATCCACAGTGTGGTATCGGACAGGGATTTTCGTTATTTGTGAAGAAGGAGATACTTATTGTCAATCGCGCTGAAAACGGAAGAAGCACGAAGAGCTTCATAGATGAGGGAAGATTGGAATTTATCAAGGAAAATATTCACAAGGGTGATTTCCTTTTTATCCAGTTTGGACATAATGATGAGAAGAATGACCCATTAAGATATACAGACCCGCAGACTACATTTAAGGAAAATCTTAGGACATTTATAAACACTGCAAAGAATGTAGGGGCATATCCGCTCCTTATAACACCTTTATACAGACGTCTGTTTGCGTCGGAGGGAAAGCTTGTTGATAACACACATCTTACATACCCTCAGGCAATGTTGGAGGTCGGCAGAGAGTGCGACGTGCCGGTGATTGACCTGTGCACAATGAGCCGCAGGAAGATAGAGAAGGCTGGGGACATGGCCAGCCGCAAGTGGTTCATGCATCTGGCACCGGGAGAATATCCGAATTTTCCTGATGGAAAGACAGACAATACACATCTTCAATATGCGGGGGTGGTTGCATTTGCAGAGCTTATTGCTGCAGGAATAGCACAGCTTTCAAGTCCATACCGCGACATGTTGGTGAATCCGGATGATGTGAAAGAGGATGCGGCACTGCTTATCGATTAGTAGTATCGGGCAAGACTGGTTAGAATAAGCTTATAGCATATGTTTTGCCCCCTAACATCATCAATATATGAGATGAAAATAAATTTCTAAAAAATTGAAAGGAAGATGGATTATGACAACGAATGAGATTATTGAGAAGCTGCGGGATATGCCTGTTGACAAGATGGGACCTGCAGAGGGAGTTATAGTGAGCTGTGCTGTCTGGGAATACAACATTCTTTCATCGGATAATGCACAGAAGGAGGAGCTGGGAAAGCTTATTGTAAGCAAGGCAGAGCAGATGAAGGAGGCGGAGGCGACAGTTGACGGCTTCGAGTATCCGACTGCGCAGAATCTTTTATATACCGCATTTGCCATAACAGGTGATGAGGAGTATAAGAACATTATTACAGAGCTTGAGAAGTCTGATAAGAATATGGGGCTTACTTTTGACATGAATTATGAGACTTATTTTGGCGGAAAGGAACACTATCATGCCATTACTGTCAGATTTGCCGCTCTTAAGGAACAGGACAGGGATGAAATGCAGGAGGCGCTGTTCATGCTCTCGCTTGTGGATACGATAGCAGCTATAGCACAGCCTGTATATGAGCTCTACCGTTCACTGGTAGACATTTTCCGCGATGAGCTTAAAAAGCTAGTGAGCGCGGCCTGGCAGCGTGAGAACAGAATGCCTGCAGGCGTTGGAGCAGAGTATGTGCTGATTTTTGGCAATAAGGAGGCAAATGAGGTTATGTCCCTTGCTTTATCGAAGGCATGTGCGCTGAAGGTTGTGCTTGCAGAGAAGTATGAGGCGTATATAGCTTAAGAGACACATGTGATTTAACGGTGAAGGGTTGTTTAGACGGAAAAGTATCGGGCATATATAGCCGGATAGCTGAAAGCTGCAGGATGATAATTATTATATGAATTTCATCCTTGATTTAATATATGATTTTAATGCCGTATGCGGGCAGGTGCAGCATAGCGGTTATTAACGTGGAGTTAATTTAGAACACCTGCAGAATGGAGATTAAATGGAACTTGGATTAGTTGCAAAGACATCGCGAAATGTCTGCATAGAGCTTAAAGATACCGGCATTTTTTATACGGATGTCAATAACTACGATATATATATAAATGGAGTGTACACGCAGTCAACCAATCGTGTAATTACATCTATATATGGTCTTCTGCCGGACACGGACTATAATATTGAGGTAGTGGAGAGTGCACAGGCAGGCGATGCCGGCACAAGAAATGAGGCAAACAAGGGCAGCCTGAGCGTGCACACTGATTTTGAGTACGTTACACTCAACGTGCGTGATTTTGGTGCCTATGGAAATGGTGAGCATGATGACACCTTGGCTATACAGACTGCTATCATGGCATGTCCGGAGAACGCAAGAGTGTACGTGCCGGCCGGAACGTACAAGATAACCACACTTTTCTTAAAGAGCAATCTTGTACTTGACCTTGCAAAGGATGCGGTGCTTTCTGCATTTACCGAGAGAGAGAGATTCGGAATACTTCCGGGAATGATACAGAGCTACGATGAGAAGGATGAGTATAACCTTGGCACCTGGGAGGGAAATCCTCTTGACTGCTTCACGGGAATCATAACAGGAATCAATGTGGAGAATGTTGTAATCACAGGTGAAGGAACAATAGATGGCTGTGCAAGCTTTGACAACTGGTGGAAGGACGCTAAGATAAGAAAGATTGCATGGAGACCAAGGCTTGTGTTCATAAGCCATTGCAAGAATGTCCTGCTTCATGGCGTGACGGTGACAAATTCACCGTCATGGACATTACATCCGTATTTTACGGATAATATCAGATTCGTTGATTTGAAGGTGATTAATCCTGCAAATTCACACAATACGGATGGACTTGACCCTGAATCATGTACAGGGGTTGAGATTGTCGGTGTGTATTTTTCAGTGGGTGATGACTGCATCGCCATTAAGTCCGGCAAGATTTATATGGGCAGGAAACACAAGGTTCCTACCTCAGACATGCTTATACGCCAGTCATGCATGCGTGATGGCCATGGCGCAGTAACTGTGGGAAGTGAGATTGCCGCCGGTGTGCACGATGTAAAAATCAAGGACTGCATTTTCCTAAATACGGACAGAGGACTCAGAGTTAAGACAAGAAGAGGCCGTGGCAAGGATTCTGTGCTTGATAATATAACATTTGAGAATATCAAGATGGACAATGTCATGACACCGTTTGTTGTCAACAGCTTCTATTTCTGTGATCCGGATGGGAAGACAGAGTATGTCGGCAGCAAGAATCCGTTGCCGGTGGATGACAGAACACCAAGAATAGACAGACTCACATTTAAGAATATAGAGTGTCATAATTGTCATGTGGCAGGGGCATATATATATGGACTTCCGGAGCAGAAGATAGCTGAGGTTACAATGGAGAATGTTCATATTAATTATGCAGAAGATGCCAAATCGGGAGTGGCAGCAATGATGCTTGGCTGTGATGCTTCCAGCAAGCGCGGAATAGTGGCAGCCAATGTCAAGAATCTTAAGCTTATCAATGTGTCTGTAAATGGCGCAGAGGGTGAACCTTATGAGCTTATCAATGTTGACTCTGTTGTGAGCAAGTAGAGGTGTATATGCATGGCAGGTATGCAGGTATGCAGGTATGTAATAGGTAGTATATACATGTTGACATGTGAAATTGAGTATGTAGGTGTAAATGCAGGTAAACATGTATGTGCTGTGCTTGCGTTATGCAGTTAGATTGCACATATTGACATGGGTACAACAATTCTATAAAAGGTGTGGATGGCAGTGGCATGTTGCTGTTATCCGCACCTTTTTTGATTTAAGGTGGTGAAAAAATAGCAGATTGATATTTTTTCTAAAATCAGAAAATTCAAACAATTTAAGTAAAATATGTCCGAAAACTTACTTTAAAATAAAGCTTTACAAATCAAGAATAATATGTTAGTATAAACAAGCTTTGAAAAACAAGGCATTAGCAGGACATCCGGTGAGCGAAAACAATCCGGAATGAATTGTAAACATTTTTTTGAAAAAAGAAAAAATTCTTAAAAAACTGTTGACAATCCTCCGGTGACATGTTATTATATAACACGTCCTCAACGAGAGGGAATCAGTTAAGACGGCGACTTCTGATAAAGAGGTTTATCTGTCTGATATGAAGCATAGAACTTAAGACTTACCTGGGAACAGAGTGGTTCGACAAGGTTTTGAAAAAAGTTAAAAAAGTTCTTGACAAACAAAACTGATTATGCTAATATGAATAAGCTGTCGCTGCTGAGAACGACAAGAACTCACAGAAAGCGACAAGTTCTTTGATAACTGAACAGTAAAACAACCCTGAAAATTCTAACGGGTTCTTGAAGTGGTTTCTGCTTGAAGAATCTAAGAATATTTCAGAAACGAACAAAAACCTTTATAAGACGAGAATCTTTAGATTATCGTCTGGTAAATTTAACGGAGAACGAAACACTTCTTTAATTTAAAAGGAAGCCAGAGTAGTTCTGACGGAATTAAACTTTTTATGAGAGTTTGATCCTGGCTCAGGATGAACGCTGGCGGCGTGCTTAACACATGCAAGTCGAACGAGGATTTAACGGAATGCGATTCGTCAAATGAAATTAAATCCGAGTGGCGGACGGGTGAGTAACGCGTGGATAACCTGCCTCACACAGGGGGACAACAGCCGGAAACGGCTGCTAATACCGCATAACACAAGTAATTCGCATGAATAACTTGCCAAAGATTTTATCGGTGTGAGATGGATCCGCGTCTGATTAGCCAGTTGGCGGGGTAACGGCCCACCAAAGCGACGATCAGTAGCCGACCTGAGAGGGTGACCGGCCACATTGGGACTGAGACACGGCCCAAACTC
>OGNE01000078.1_pt1 | contig 81685 bp, 83 predicted proteins | sample 1573401 | NCBI WGS metagenome assembly OGNE01 (sample SAMEA2581884, study PRJEB24529) | metagenome | biome: Human gut stool | place: China | collected 2011 | reverse complement strand
TTATGGAATCCCTGCTGTGCTGATTGCAGAGTGTAAAAGTCGGATTGATAAGGGACTGATGACGGATGTTCTTGATGAATTTGATCATGTACTTGGCAGGAGCGTTTTTTGAAATAACAGAGGCGATTAAGATGAAGTTTGGAATGAGAACACCGAGTATAAAGAAATCAATAAAGGCAAGAACAACAGGAAAAGCCAAGCGAGCTGTTGTCTTTTTGTTATTTAGGGAATAAATACACTTAAGTTTGTAGAAAATAAAGGAAAGATAGTAATCAAAATAAAAAATGAATTGTTTTTTTGTCACGAAAAATGTATAATAATCGTGACAAATTTAAGGAGCGTGTTGTTATGGCAAGTGGAATTTATGCAGAAATCAAAAAGAGAATATTAGATGCCGAATATGGCGCAGTATTTGTGACATCAGATTTTACTGATATTGCAACAATTACAACAATACGAAAATGTTTAGGTAGACAGGTAGAAGAGAAAGCAATTCGAAGAATTATCGATGGAGTTTACGAAAAACCTGTATATAGCAATTTACTTAAGGAATATGTTCCTGCTAATCCGGAAAAAGTAGCCTATGCAATTGCAAGAGGATATCATTGGACAATAGCACCATGTGGAGATGTAGCGTTAAATAAACTGGGATTGTCAACGCAGGTTCCTGTTGTATGGTCCTATATAAGTGATGGTCCATATAGAAAATTTGCATGGGATAATGTTAATATAGAATTTAAGCATAGGACCAACCGTCAGATTTCATTTATGTCAGAGTCAACAACATTGGTAGTAGAGGCTATAAAAACACTTGGAAAAGAGCGAATTGATGAAGGTGTTATTAACAACTTGAAGAATAGAGTTCCTGAGGATAAAAGGAAACAGCTTCTTGAAGAGGCAACTGGCGTAAGTGAGTGGATATACGAAGTAATTAGAAAGGTGTGTTTAGAATAATATGAGAGAAGTTGCAAAGTTACCAGTAAAAGATAGGACTGAACTATTTCAGGCAACGGCAATAAAAATGGGAATGCTACCTAATGTAGTGGAAAAAGACTTTTGGGTATGCTTTATGCTAGACCACCTTTTTCATGATTGCCAATATAAAAAAGCTTTTGTATTTAAGGGAGGAACGAGTCTTTCGAAATCATATCATGTAATAGAGAGATTTTCAGAAGATATCGATCTAATTTTGGATTGGAGAAAAATAATTACTGATGAGGGAAATCCTTGGAGTGAAAGGTCAAAAACAAAGCAGGATCAATTCAATAAGCAAATTAATGCAGAGGCGGCAAAGTTTTATGAAAATGAATTTGTTCCAAAACTCAATAAAGAACTGGAGAAAAAACTAGGGGATGGAGAATGGGTAGAAGTTGATTCAGAAGATGAAATGGTTGTTAATTTCTATTATCCACAGATTTTTGAGAGTGAATATCTTCGTTCCTGCGTAAGATTGGAAATAGGTCCATTAGCTGAATGGATGCCATCACATGAGACTGTAGTAAGTCCTTTTGCAGCTGAGAAATATCCAGATGTATTTACACAGAAAGAGACAAGTGTTTTGACCATAGATGTAGAGCGTACATTTTGGGAGAAACTAACTATATTACATAAAATAGCAAATTTTCCAGAAGGAAAAGTGTTACCAGCAAGATATGCAAGACATTTATATGATGTTTATAATCTAGGTAATTCCTGGGTGAAAGAAAGTGCTTTTGCAAGAAAAGAATTGCTTGAAAAGGATGTTGCATTTAAGCAGAAATTCTATTACGCAAAAAGTGCACATTATGAGACAGCAACATTAAATAGTATTGAGCTTATGCCAAGTGATGGTGTACTTGATGCATTAAAGGCAGATTATAATGCAATGAGGAATATGATATATGGGGAGATACCGGAATTTGAAGAAATATTAAATTATCTGAATGCATTGCAAGAAGAAGTGCATAAGCTTACTGTAAATTAGAAGGTTACAATAACTTGTCCGTTGTGTAACTTTGGTATTATGGCATGGCTTGAAGGAGAGATTGATGAGAATGGAGATCCAGTGAAAAAGAGTTCTAAGTAAAATTCAAGTTTAACAATAGAGAGGAATTATGATACGAGAAATTGAGAATAGAAGAAGTATAAGAAAATACAAGCCGGATCAGGTCTATTGTATTTCCTTCTATATCAACGGGAGTATATAGTTTCCCGGTTGAATTGGCAGCAAAGATTGCAATGCATACAGTTATTTTCGAAGGAAATAAATTTTCTATCGAGGAGGTTGTAGATTGGATCATAAAAAAGAGAGGGGTCTGCTTGAGTATCAGTATAATGCAGATGCATTTGAGGACGTGGGAGAGATTCTGCGTCCTTTTTTGTAGTTTAATTGCAATAAAGAACAAAGATTCGACGTGCGAGGGCATACTTTGGGACTCGTAAAATGCTAAGCTATAGCCATCATAAGAAACAAGCATTTAATTTACGAAAAACAGGAGGACAGGACAAAATGGAAAAATTTATTTACTGGATAAAAAGGACACTGCATCATTCAAAACAATGCAACAGCTTATGTATGCTGTGCAAGTATTATGATGAATGTAAAATCGACGGACCGGTATAATATCAGGAGGTAATACCTATGGCAATGTACGACTGGAACCACAACGGAAAAAATGACAGGCAGGACGATTATTTAGAGTATATGATTTACAAGGACTGCACTAATGATAATAATTCAAATACTAATCACAGTTCATATAACAGCGACTCAGCTTTTGGCGTGAATGTGTTCGTAGTAATTGCTGTAATAGCCATATTTGCATTTATTGGTAATGCTATGGAAGAGAGTACACCCAAATGCATAAAGCCGGGATGTAATAATGAACAGACTCAAAACAGCAGTTACTGCTACTTGCATAAGCCGTATTCAGGCGGATATACATCATCAGGAAGCAGTTCATCAGGAAACAGTTCATCAAGCAGTAGCTCATCTTATTCGGATAAATCATATAATAGCAGCTCAGGCTCTGCAGGTTCATCATCAAATGCATATGGCGATGACAATAGCGGAAGCTATTCAGGCGGATCAATAGGTAGTTCATCATATCACAGCAGCTCGAGTTCTTATGATTCATATGATGAAGGATATGATGATATCTATATGAATGGTGACTATGATTATGACAGGTACGACAGTGATGATGACTATGCGGCTGGTGTAGATGATGCAATGGATGAGGCTTATGAAGAGTGGTAAAAAAGACAGGAGGACACGACAATGAAAGAAATGTATTTTACAATAGCAGGATGTAATCATTATTACGGAAGCGACTTCATGGAAAAAGGCATGAAGGTCAAGCTGGTCAAGGAGCCGGACAATGAGTATGACAACGAAGCAATACAGGTAAAGATTAAAGGACTTGGCAATGTCGGCTACGTAGCCAACAGCCCATACACCGTGAAGGGTGAGTCAATGAGTGCCGGCAGACTGTATGACAAAATCGGTGGTAAGGCAAAAGGAAAGATTGTGTTTGTGACAGACGGCGGAGTGATTTGCAAAGTAATCAGTGATGGTAAGGACAAGCCGGTGATGATAGAGGAAGACAAAGTATATGATGAAAATATCTAAAAAGACTGTATGACTCAAGTACTATGTGGTAAAATAATAAGCAGGACACAGAGGAGGTAAATATGAATTATCTGGTAATCGATTTGGAAATGTGCAGGGTAAAGAAGCTCTATAGAAAAACATATAAATACGCCAGTGAAATAATACAGATTGGCGCAGTTCTCTTAGATGAAGGATTCAGCAGAATAGCAACAATGTGCGAGTATGTAAATCCTGAATACGGCGTGCTGGACAATTTCATAGAGAGCATGACAGGCATAAAAAACCGCGATATCAAACAGGCTCCGAAGCTGACAGAGGCACTTGAGCATCTGACAGACTGGCTTGGAGACAGAGAATACAAGGTTTATGCCTGGAGTGATTCTGACAGAACGCAGATACTGCATGAGATAAAAGCAAAGAATATAGAGAGCGCAAAGATAGATGACTTTATGAAAGCAGATCGCTGGATTGATTACCAGGAAGTGTTTAAGAAGCGATTTCATTTAGACAGGTGCTACAGCTTGGAGGATGCACTTGAAAGTGCAGAGATAGAGCCGAAAGGCAGATTCCATGACGGACTGGACGATGCAGTAAATACCGGAGCACTGATAAAGAAGCTGGAGCTGAATCCGGAGTATGAGATTGCTAAGTATGCACTTCCGGAGTCGGACGAGCATCTGAGTTGTACTATTGGGGACTTGTTTGAGGGATTGCAGTTGAAGGTTGGGTAAGCAGGTTATTGATGGGGAACATAGATTTTTCCAATGCTTAATGGTATAATATTCCCAGATGTGGCGGAGAGCTTGTGAGACATAGCGAAAAACAGTTTTATGAAGGTATAATAAATTCATGATGAACAAAAACAAAACCTTGGAATATTACAACAAAAATGCAGATAATTTTGCAAAAACAACAATAAATGTGGATTTTTATGAGACACAAAATCGCTTTAGCGCGCTGTTGCCGGAGCACGGATATATATTGGATTTTGGCTGTGGTTCAGGAAGAGATACAAAATATTTTTTGGAACAGGGCTTTTATGTAGATGCCACAGATGGTTCAGAGGAAATGTGTCATATTGCAAGCAATTACACAGGAATACAAGTCAGAAGGCTGCTATTTGAAGAGCTTGACGAGAACAAAAAATATGATGGAATATGGGCCTGCTCGTCAATACTTCATCTTCCTAAGAATGAACTTAAAGCCGTGTTTATGAAAATGTTTAAAGCATTAAAGGAAGACGGCATAATCTACACATCCTTTAAGTATGGTGATTTTGAAGGCGAGAGAAATGGCCGCTATTTCACAGATTTCACGGAAAAGACATTTGAAGAGTTTGTTGGTGAAATAGATAATCTGCAACTGAATGAAGAGTGGATTACAGGCGATGTAAGACCGGGGCGGGGAGAAGAAAAATGGCTGAATGTAATACTGCAGAAGAATTAGATGATGTATATGAAATAAAATATTCGACAGATGCAATGACCGGAGGCGCGGATAAGAGAATGTATCTGTACTATCAGCTTGCAGACAGTATAAAAAAGGCTGACAGTGTGGATATTATTGTTTCGTTCCTGATGGAATCAGGCGTGAAAATGCTGCTCGGTGAGCTTGATGATGCACTAAAACGTGGTGCAAAAATCAGGATTCTGACAGGAAACTATCTTGGCATTACGCAGCCATCAGCACTGTATCTCATAAAGCATAGGCTTGGTGACCAGGTCGATTTGCGTTTTTATAATGAGAAAAACCGTTCATTTCATCCGAAATCATATATGTTTCATTACAAGGATTACAGTGAGCTATACATTGGTTCCTCTAATATTTCAAGAAGTGCACTGACATCCGGTATCGAGTGGAATTACAGATTCAGCAATAAAACAGATCCGATTAATTATGAGAAGTTTTACAATACTTTTGTAGACTTATTCGAAAATCATTCCATAGTAATAGACGATGAAGAACTGAAAAAATATTCAAAGAACTGGCACCGTCCGGCAGTATCAAAGGACTTGGACAGATACGATTTGCAGGATGATAAAGAGACATCAAATCAGATACCGCTATTTGAGCCGAGAGGCGCGCAGATAGAGGCTTTGTGTGCGCTTGAAAATACGAGAGCAGAGGGCGCAATGAGAGCTCTGGTTCAGGCTGCAACCGGTGTCGGAAAAACATATCTTGCGGCGTTTGATTCAAAGAATTATAAGAGAGTTTTGTTTGTTGCACACCGCGAGGAAATATTAAAGCAGGCGGCAGAATCATTTAAAAATGTACGTGATTCAGATGATTACGGATTCTTTAACGGAGATAGTAAATGCACTGAAAAGTCGGTGATTTTTGCGTCAGTTGCGACTCTTGGCAGAGTGGAATATCTGAATGAAAATTACTTTGCACCGGATTATTTTACATATGTTGTGATTGATGAATTTCACCATGCTGTTAATGAACAGTATCAGAGAATTGTTGATTATTTTAAGCCAAAATTTTTACTGGGACTCACCGCGACTCCGGAGAGAATGGACGGAAAAAATATCTATGAAATATGCGATTACAATGTGCCATATGAGATTTCACTAAAGGAAGCAATCAACAAAGGAATGCTTGTGCCGTTTCATTATTATGGAATCTTTGATGAAACAGATTATTCAAAGCTGCATATAGTAAGAGGCAGATATGACGAAAAGGAATTAAATGAAACCTATATAGGCAACGTTAGCAGATATGAGCTGATTTACAAATATTATTGTAAATACGGCTCAAGGCAGGCGCTTGGCTTCTGCTGTTCAAGGGAGCATGCAAGAGAGATGGCAAAAGAATTTTCAAAAAGAGGAATACCATCAGTAGCAGTGTTCAGCGATGCAAGCGGCGAATATACAGAGGATAGAAATGTAGCTATTAGGCAGCTTAAGCAGGGTAAAATCAGAGTGATTTTTTCAGTGGATATGTTTAATGAAGGAGTGGATATCACATCAGTTGATATGGTAATGTTCCTCAGGCCTACGGAATCTCCGATAGTTTTTCTCCAGCAGCTTGGAAGAGGACTCCGTAAATGCAGAGGAAAAGAGTTTTTGACTGTGCTTGATTTTATCGGCAATTATGAGAAGGCGGGCAGAGTGCGTTTTCTTCTGTCAGACAGGAGTAATCAGCATGCAGGTGTGTATAATCCGTCAGATACATCAGCTTTTCCGGATGATTGTCTGGTAGATTTTGATATGAAGCTGATTGATCTTTTTGCAGAAATGGACAGAAAACATTTAAAGCTTAAAGACCAGATAATTAATGAATATTTCAGGGTGAAGGAACTTCTCGGAAGGCGCCCGGACAGAATGGATTTGTTCACATATATGGACGATGGAATTTATGAAATAGCCATTGCTCATTCAAAGGATAATCCATTTAAGAAATATCTCGAATTTCTTAAAGAACTGGATGAGCTTAATCAGGATGAAGAGGTTTTTTACAAAGGAATAGGAAGAGAATTTATCAGTCTGCTTGAAAATACAAGCATGTCAAAGGTGTATAAAATGCCGGTGCTTATGGCTTTTTATAATCATGGAAATATCCTGATGGAGGTGTCGGAAGAGCAGCTGCTTTCAAGCTGGAAGGAGTTCTTTTCAACCGGAACCAACTGGAAAGATCTCGATAAAAATATGACGGTTCAAAAATACAATTCAATATCGGATAAGGAACATTTAAAGAAGATTATATCGATGCCGGTGCATTTCCTTTTGGAGTCGGGAAAGGGATTTTTTGTGAAGAAAGATGGTGCGGCAATCGGGCTTAGAGAAGAGCTGAGACCGCTAATTGATAATCCGGTAATGGTTTGTCAGATGAAGGATGTGATTGATTATAGGGCTATGGACTATTATCAGAGGAGATATAGGCAGTCACAGGAAGATGGAGAAGTATAACCATTCGTTCAGGATAGGAAGTTGAGACAAGTGCTGTAATCCATGGAATAATTTGTTTGAACAATCCAACAATAGAGAGTGATTAGGATATGATAAGGACAGTAAAAGGCGATATTACAAAAGTAACAGATGTGCAGGCAATTGTGAATGCAGCAAACAACTCACTTCTTGGTGGAGGCGGTGTAGATGGTGCTATTCACAGAGCAGCAGGACCGGAACTTCTGGTGGAGTGCAGGACACTTCATGGATGTGAAACAGGAGAAGCAAAGATAACAAAAGCCTATAATTTACCATGTGATTATGTTATTCATACTGTAGGACCGATATGGAATGGAGGAAGGAATAGAGAAGAGGAGCTTCTTGCTAACTGCTATTTTAATTCCATGAAGCTGGCAATGGATAATGGAATAAGGTCTATTGCATTTCCTTCCATATCAACGGGAGCATATGGTTTTCCGGTTGAGTTGGCAGCAAATATTGCAGTACATACAGTAAACAGGTTCTTGCAGGATAATCCGGACAGTTTTGATTTAGTGGAATGGGTGCTGTTTGATACTCACACTGAATCGGTGTACGAAGCTGCGGAAAAATCATACATGGAAGATGAAAGTGATGATTTTGATTTTTGATTAAAGTTTTGATTAACGATTTTGGAACAAAGATTCGAATTACGAGGGCAGACTTTGGGACTCGTAAAGTCATATACTAAAGACAATCAAAGAGCTGATATCATTTACAACTAATAAGGGAGTGTATGATTATGAGAAATAACAAGAATTCTATTGCAGAAAACGTAATTTTGCTTCTGGTAGCTATTGGAGTATTTGCTATCATAGGTGGATTCGCAGGATGGTGGTCTGGTTCTGATGATGAAGAGTATTATGATTATGACTATTCACCATCAAGTTCATACTCGTCACATAGCAGTTCATCGTATAATTCAAGCGGCAGCTCAGGAAGCAGCAGTTATACACCAAAGAGCTATTCTTCCGGAAAATATAATAGTAGTAGTTCATCAGAAAGCAGTAAAAATTCTTCGGGCAGCAGCACGGACAGCTATAGCAATTCCGGTAGCAGCTCTACATATTCAGGAAGCTCTTCAAGCAGCAGCTCCGGTTCAAAGAAATATTATCATGATTCATATGATGATGGTTATGATGATGTCTATATGGATGGAGACTATGATGATGACAGATACGACAGCGATGATGATTATGCTGCCGGTGTAGATGATGCTATTGATGACGATGATGAGGACTGGTAAAATAGTTGGAGGTGTATTGATATGCCATAGGATGGATATGGTGGAGATGAAAGCTTTCCACATGATGGAAAACAGGGAAGATGCGGCTGTGGCGAGGGCTACAGTTGGGATGATAATGATGGCAAAGTCAAAAGAAGGTGGTAAGAGTGGGACTATTTAAGAAAAAGACAGTTACAAAGGCATATGATAAAGAAAATAAGAAACCGGTAATCAAAGCGAGCATATGTAATGGTGAGCAGGTTGCAGGCTTTAAGAACATTCATACAGGTAGGATAGAAGAAGTTATGCTGATTAAGAACCAGGCAGACCTTGATGCTTTCAAGAAAATGTATGGAATAGATGGAGAGATAGAGAAGGAATATTAAACGAGGGATTTGAAAAATTAAGAAGAAAGGTATAACAGGAAGTAAATAATGGTAAAGAAGATAATGCGTGATCCACTGTTTCTTGCACAGAAATCAGTGGATGCTACAGAAGATGATAAACAGGTGGTTACGGATTTACTTGACACATTGAGAGCAAATCTTGACCATTGTGTTGGAATGGCAGCTAACATGATTGGTGTGAAAAAGAATATCATAGTGGTTGCGGCCGGACCGTTCCAGTTTGCCATGATTAATCCGGTGATTACCGGAAAATCAGGAGCTTTTCAGACGGAGGAAGGCTGTCTTTCGCTGGATGGTGTGAGACCATGCACAAGATATAAAGAAATTGAAGTGGATTATCTCGACCAGAATTTCAAAAAGAAACATGGCAAATACACAGGCTGGACAGCACAGATAATTCAGCATGAGGTGGACCATTGTAATGGGGTGGTCATATGAAGCTAAAGAACATATTAATAGTAGTGGACAATATCGAAGAGTCAATCCACTTCTATAACGAACTGTTTGGCCTTAATGTGATTTCGAGACAGGAAGGTAATGTAATAATGTCGGAGGGCCTGGTATTGCAGGATGCCGGAATATGGAAGGAAAGCATGCAGATACAGACTATTCCATATAACAACATGACGGAACTGTATTTTGAAGATAATGATATTGAAGGTGTAGTTAAAAAGCTGGAGTCAGGAAGGTATGAGGTCAGATATGCTACAGCACTGACAGAACTCGACGGAGGACAGAAGCTTGTAAGATTTTATGATCCGTCCGGAAACCTTATTGAAGTGCGCACACCATGGGATAAATTTGTGAATAGAGAGTGATTAGGTGTTCAGGTATCTGGATAAATAATCTCGTTTGTTTGAAGAGGCTGGAAAAAAATGCAAATATTTGTAGACGAGGCTCACATAAGAATCATATCAAAGGACCGAAAAAGCGCACAGAGGAAGATGATGAGAGGTTTGCACAGTCGTTTGAGAAAATGATACTGATGGCAAAATCAAAGGAAGAACTAAGGAACACAGAACGGTAATAATAATTGTATTTTGCCCCTCAATCCGCTATACTATAACTAAGTATAGCGGATTGATACGTTTTGTGGAGGTTCATATGGTGAGTACTTTAAAACTGCCGGTAGGAATTGATAGTTTTGAAAAAATCAGAAGGAACAACTTTTATTATATTGACAAGACAAAGCTCATAGAGCAATTGGTTGAAACCGGTGGAGAGGTCACCCTTTTTACACGCCCGAGGCGTTTTGGAAAGACTCTCAATATGAGCATGCTAAAAAGTTTTTTTGAGGTTGGCACGGATGAGTCATTGTTTGATGGCTTATATATTTCAGGCAGCAAAGAGCTTTGTGACAAATATATGGGAAAGTACCCGGTTATTTTTCTGTCACTCAAGAGTGCTGAAGGACGTTCATTTGATGATGCAAGATATATGATTACTGAGCTTATAGGAATAGAGGCAGAAAGATTCGGCTTTTTGGAAGATAGTGAATATCTGTCAGAAAATGAAAAAAAGCGTTACAAGGCGATTATTGCATTGAAGGATGGAAAGAATGCAATGGATGAAAAAGTGCTTGTATCGAGTCTGCAGATTTTATCTCAATTATTATATAAGCATTTCGGGCAAAAGACGGTAATATTAATTGATGAATATGATGTACCTCTGGATAAGGCATTCCAGAATGGTTACTATAAAGAGATGGTTTCACTAATCAGAGGACTCTTTGGAAAGGCACTCAAGACTAATGAGTTTCTGCAGTTTGCCGTACTCACAGGCTGTCTTCGTGTATCCAAGGAGAGTATTTTTACAGGTCTCAACAATTTTGAAATCAATTCCATTGTAGATATCGCCCATGATGAACAGTTTGGTTTTACTGATGATGAGGTCAGGAAGCTGCTTACGGATTATGACAGGGCTGAGCGTTACCCTGATGTAAAGGAGTGGTATGATGGCTATCATTTCGGTAATACCGACATTTATTGTCCGTGGGATGTAATCAATTTTGCTAAGAAGCTGGTTTTTGACCCATCAGCCAGGCCGAGTGCATTCTGGATTAACAGCAGTGGCAATGACATGGTGAAGCGCTTTGTAGACAAGGCAGACCAGACCACGAGAGATGAGATAGAAAAGCTCGTGGCAGGTGGTTTTGTTGAGAAACAGCTCCGCCTTGACTTGACTTATGATGAGATTGACAATACTATAGACAATCTGTGGAGCGTACTTTTTACAACAGGCTACCTGACTACGGCTGGTGAGGTCATGCTGCCTGACAGTGAGAGCTATGCCTACAAGCTGGTGATTCCAAATAAAGAGGTGCGTGAAGTGTTTGTTCTCCAGATTCAGGAGTGGTTCAAGGCTGTTGTCGCAAAAGATGATGATACCATGAAGCTTTTATCTAGAGCTATCCTCGATAAAGATGAGAAGCAGATTGCAAGACAGCTTAACATCGTTATGAGCCGCATGATAAGTATACTTGATACCAAGGCTTCTGATGATATGAAAGAGAACTTCTATCATGGTCTGCTCCTCGGCCTGCTTCGCGGAAGCAATCCGGGCTGGCTTATTAAGTCAAATCGTGAGTCGGGAGTCGGTTTCAGTGATATTTTAATCAAGCCGGAGGATCCGGATGCAGGCATCGTTATTGAAGTGAAATATGCAAAAGAGATGAAAAACCTTGATGCAGCGTGTGAGGCGGCTATGACGCAGATTAAGGAGAAGAGATATGATGAGGCTCTGCGCGATGAGGGCAGGTGCGATATTTTAGCATATGGCATTGCTTTTTGCAGGAAGAGATGCAGGGTTGTAGGAGAAAAAATAAATGATTAAAAACATAGTATTTGACATAGGAAACGTGCTTGTCAGGTTCCAGCCGGACGAGGCAATGCGTGAGATTGGCATTGAAGAAAATAAAATAGCAGCTTTAGCCCATGCAACATATGAAAACCCTGTCTGGGTTGAGCTGGACCGTGGTGTAATTCCTGAGAACGAGATAATTGATGAGATGGTTAAGGTGGTTCCACAGTATGAGGCGGATATCAGGAGATTTTTCAAAGAGGGAAAGGCTTTTGTCGTAAAGGCATTCGACTATGCAGCAGACTGGATTAAGGAGTTAAAGAGCAGAGGCTATAAAGTGTATTTGTTATCGAATTATCCAAAGGACTACTTCGAGCTTCATACGCACAGTGAACTTAGTTTTGTGTCACTTGTTGACGGCAAAGTCATTTCAGCTATGGTTGGGATGATAAAGCCTGATGCTGGTATCTATCAGTGCCTGTTTGATAAATACAATCTGAATCCGAAAGAATGTGTGTTCATAGATGACAGACCGGAGAATATCGAAGGTGGCAGAAAGCTTGGTATGGAGGGAATTGTGTTTACAGACTATGAGACCGGAAAGAAAAAGCTGGAGCAGATGCTGATGGATTAAAAGCTGATTGGCGGTGTATCAAAGGGGCATCCGGATGAGAAGGATATTGCGGCGGCAGTAGAGTTTTACAACGGACTAACAGAACAGCCAGTGTTTCTGAAATAGAGAAACACTGGCTGTTTTTATAAGTCTGTTCTTTTTATAGCTCAAGATTCATATAAATCTCATCACGTTCATCCTGCTCAATACCCAGATAATGCTGTGTGACTTTATAGGACGAGTGATTGTAGACGTCCATCAGCAGAGCAGGTGGTGTGCCATTCTTCCAGGCGTGATATCCAAATGTCTTTCTCAGAGAGTGACAGCTGATATGTTCATCCTGAACAGTCTCCTCGGCAGCAGTCCTTACAATTCGGTATGCCTGAACTCTGTTTATTGGCTGCCTCCTACAGGTGGCTTTTGTAAAAATAAACTCATGCTCAGTCGGATGCCGTTCGTTGAAATATGCCCGGAGAGCATCGGTGGCATTGCCATTTAGAGTGACATAGTTATTCTTGCCGGTCTTTTGCTCGTTGATAAGAAAATGAGAGCGAAATACATGATGCTCGAAATTGTATACGTTATCCCACTTCAATTTAAGCAGGTCACTGATTCTTAGTGCTGTGTTTAATCCCATAACAATTAAACAGTAATTGCGGCGGTTTGGATGGATATCTTTATAGTACATCCTGAAAGCTGCCAGTTCATTCTTATTTCGGATTGGCTGTGTAGTTCCCATTGAATACTCCTTTGCGGTAGAAAATATTATCAGGCACATGCCGCATGACAGACTCTTCCCTGGAATATCCAAAATCCACAACAAAATAATAGTAATTATAAAAAGCAAAAAATGCAACATTTTATAGTAAAATGTTACATTTTTTGCTTTACACCTACTATATCGGACACCATTTTTAGAACTTAACCCCAAGAAAAAAATTTTTTTAAATAATTTTCTTTACATTTTTCTATCATTTTTAATCAATCTCACTGGATTCAACTATATCACGTTAAAGATAAAGTAATTCTTGATGAAATATGACTAAACCGGCATAAATATTTGATGTTATTTAATCAACTCCTGTTTTGCCCCCTTATTAATCTGCGAAAAAATGCAACATTTTACTATAAAATGTTGCATAATTCGGAAAAGCATGGACGAAGCTATTCCCTAGTGCATGGAGGTAGAAAATGCTCAAATTATCATTAAAGGAAGGGCAATATGTGAACATCGGAGACGATATCCGAATCGTGTTCGCGGGCGGAACCGGAAAGCACTGTCGATTACTGATAGATGCCCCAAAAGAACTGAATATCGCAAGATCCAACAACGAACCGGACCCGGCGAAGCGAAAAGATACATATTATCCCGAACCTGAGTTTTCCAGTGAAGCAAAGAAACAAATCAAGCAAATCATCTGGAATGAGAAAGAACGTCAGAAAAAGACGCAAAGCAACTAATCAAGTTAATAGGCGGCCGTGGCATCTGCCACACCCGGGAAGCCGCTTGTTATATAAAACCGCAACTGCTTAAATAAAAATAAACACAAAGCAGCTGCAAAACCCTCGGGAAAAGGATTTCCAGAGGTCAAACATAATAACCCATGAATATGGGACAAGGAGGATTATATTATGGTAGTACAACACAACATGCAGGCAGCAAATGCCAACAGAATGCTCAACGTAACAACAAGCGCACAGTCAAAGAGCACAGAGAAGCTTTCATCAGGTTACAGAATTAACCGTGCAGCAGATGATGCAGCCGGACTTACAATTTCTGAGAAGATGAGAAAGCAGATTCGTGGTCTTGACCAGGCATCTACAAACGCACAGGATGGTGTCTCATCAGTACAGACAGCAGAGGGAGCTCTTACAGAGGTTCACTCAATGCTTCAGCGTATGAATGAGCTTGCAACACAGGCAGCCAATGGTACAAACTCAAAGGATTCAGACCGTCAGGCTATCCAAGATGAGATTGACCAGCTTACAACAGAGATTGACCGTGTATCAGAGACAACAAAGTTCAATGAGACATATCTGTTAAAGGGAGACAAGGGCGCTACAAAGAATGTTTATATGAATGGACATGATGCAGGTCTTAAAGGAACTCTTACAGATAGTGCAAAGTCTGCGACATTTGTAATGGATGATCTCAAGGCAGGAGATAAGGTTACAATAGGTGGAAAAGAGTACTCAATTGGTTCAACTACAGCTGAGGTTAAAGCTGAAATAAAAGAACCAGCTGCAGATGGAAAAACTTCTGTAACAATTGATGGCAATACATATGATATTGTTAAAGCAACTGGAGCAACAACTATATGTAAAAGTGGTAGTACCACACCTTTAAAAGCTAATGAATTAGGTGGAACCGGAGCTGCTAATGCAACTTTGGATGATTTAAAGGGATTAGTTAAAGATGGTTCGAAAGTTACTATATCAGGAAAAGAGTACACTGCTATGACAGATGCTAACAAAGCTGATGGAACAGCTGGAGCTGATGGAATTGATGATGACGATTCATCTGTAATTTCAAAGACTGTAGCAGAAGATAAAATTGCTGCAGAATTAACTTTAGCTAATAATATTGGAACAGTTGATCATGCTGCAACAGTTGCAAAGACTGCAGCGAATGGTAAGACAACATACACAATTACAAAAGGCTATGCAACAGTTGCAGATACATTATCATTCAACCTTCATGTAGGTGCAGACGCTGATATGACAAACAAGATTAATGTTAACATTGATTCAATGGATTCAGCAAGTCTTGGTATCAAAGGTCTTAACATCAAAGATGATTCGGGTAATGCTGCAACATACGCAGTAGATGCTATCTCAGATGCAATCTCAAAGGTATCTTCACAGCGTTCATCACTCGGTGCAGTTCAGAACCGTCTTGAGCACACAATCAACAACCTCGACAATGTAGTTGAGAATACTACAACAGCTGAGTCTCGTATCCGTGATACAGATATGGCTAGTGAAATGGTTAACTACAGCAAGAACAACATTCTTGCACAGGCAGGACAGTCAATGCTTGCACAGGCTAATCAGTCTACACAGGGTGTACTTTCACTGTTACAGTAATTTTATAACGTATTTGTGAAAAGCATGTAAATATAGGGAGCTCCTTTGGGGTTCCCTATTTGTAATAAAAAGGATAGAGGTATGAACGATTTTACGATATTACATTTGTCAGATCTTCATTTTAATGTAAAAAATAATGTATTACCAACGTTAATGAATAATTTATTAGATGATATAGCAGAGCAGGCTAAATTTATTGACAATAATATTATAATTGTTGTTACGGGAGATTTGATTCACAAGGGAAACTATGAGTATGAAGCTTCTGTACTAAAATTCTTTCGGACTCTTAGCAAAATAATAGGAGATAAGTTTCAAGATATATACATAGTGCCAGGTAATCATGACAAAGAGAGAAATGCAATTGATAAAATGATACTTGAAAAGTATGTATTTACGGCAAATGACAGCACTGCAAGAAAATTCAAGGCGAAGTATTGGCAGTATATAAGCTATGCTTTTAATAAGCATTTGAAATTGGTTAAAAACATATATAAAATATTTTATAAAAAAAATTTCGCTAAACACATAATAGACGAAACCTATGGTGTTAATGTTACAGAAATAGGGGATATAAGGATTGCATTTATCAGATTAAACACTGCATGGGCATGTGTAGGAGACAAGGATGAAAGAAAATTAAAAATTGGCTTATTTCAGCTTATGGATATATACGAACAGTATGAAAGTAAAAAAATACCAAGTAACAAAGAATTAAAAAATGAATATACAATAACTATAACACTCGCCCATCATCCATTGAACTGGTTGGATGGAAGAGAAGAAACAAGAGTACAATCATATCTGCTTTCAAATGCGTTACTAAATACAGATATTTATATAAGTGGACATATTCATGATCGTGATGTAATTAATTTTCATAATACTACACATTCTTTAAATACGCTTGTATCAGGTATCGGATGGCCGGATAGTGAGAATAATTTATCAAGTTCAGCATATGAACACACATATTCTTGGTATACATTTAATCTTGATGTAAATTCAATAGATGTATATGTACGGAAAAGTGATAAAGCAGGTACTTTTGAAACTGATACATCCATATATACACGTCCATTGTTTAAAGAAGAAGAAAAAATTGCTATGCCGATAAATGAGAACAAAACACAGGCATTTTTAGAAATAAGTACAATAAAAGGCAGAACAACAAAAGTTGCATATATGACAACGGAGTCATTAATTTGGATGAAGTCATATATGAATATAGCTATAAAAATAAAAGCACGATTAAATATGGAATTAGAAAAAATAAGAAAGCAGGCATATGAAGAACTTGCTGGTGATATAAATAGTGAAAATTTGATGGATTTTCTATTGGGGGGAGATAGCACCGCAAGAGATGAGCTGCTAATGTCAATGAATAAAAATGACGATGTAATTAATAAAGAATTTGATGCATTTTTAGGAGTTATATGCAGAGATATTTTAAAGATAATTGAAGATGAACTGTATTTGCTAGATAGGAAAAAGCATGATTTGAGAGTTCATTTCCGAAAACTTTATTTTGAGGAAAATAAATCTGTATACAAAAAACTCAGTGTAGATTGTAGCAATGGACGAAACGGAATAGGTATGCGCCCTATTAATGGGGAATTAATAATGGCAGCCTTTGAAACAGCAACACCATTAATTGCATCAGTTAATAAATCAATTTGTAGAGAAAGTATCAATGATAATAATAAAAAGACCGATAAAAATCAAATATGGAGTGATTTTATCACGATGATACCACAATTTACTGGTAATGAGGTTAAATATAGAGATGATAAAAATAATTGGAAAAGTATTCCGTGGATTACTTTTGGAGTAACAATATATAGTTGTATAGATAAAAGTCTGTTGTATTTAATGGACTATTATAGATTTGACAAATTGGTAACAGAGAGTATAGATGAGTTTTTGTGGTTCTTCCCAGTTGCAAGAGAGTCATTTGATAAGTATGTAAAAACAACTGGAAAAAAATATGAATGGTAGAATTTTTATGGAAAAGAATTTAATAAAATTGAATGATGTTTTGAAAAGCGAAAATAAAAAAAAATACAGGGTAAACGTTAATTGGTTAAATTGTTTACTGCCTGTAGCTATGCGAAATATTGAAGAAAATAGAAAAAGGAAAATAGTAGCTGATCAATTTAGAAAAGCATTTGATAAAGCAGAAAATGACAGGACTGCATATGTTTCGATGACGGTTGAGGAAATAAGGAGCTGTGCAGGTGGTGTGGAGACTGCACCCCAAAATGCTTTTTTGGAGATAAAATAAGAGTCTCAAACTTCGCATTTGAATAAGTGCCTATGCACCTTGAAAATTCAATAATATTGGACAAAAAATATTGCAAAAGCATGAAACTATAGGGTTTAATGAGTATGTGAGGAAATCAACTTCACGGATTCAGGATTTTGTTTATAAAAGGGTAAGAAAGTAAACACAGCATTTTCACAATTGCCCTGTATACTGACACTGTAAACAAAAGAAATACTCATATTAATCTTTTTCATATTTTTAGCCGGTGCACTCCACATGTACCGGCTTCCTCTTTATAGTTGGAAGGCTAAAAGTGCCTATATAAGTAATGAAAAATCAGTTGATTTCGCAAAGCCCCTCGCTTATAATGATATTAAGGCAGAGAGCCTTTTGCGGAATCTTAGAAGTGTTATGCACAATACAAAAGGAGGGATGCCGACTTGAATACAGAAATAGCAAATGCTGTGAATGCAGCAGGAGATAAGGCACAATATGATACTCATGTTAAAAGGTTACTGGCACAGAAGAGTATATTAGCACATATTCTGGTGAAAACAGTCGATGAATTTAAAGGAATGAAGCCGGAAGATGTTGTAAAATACATCGAAGGCGAACCGAGTATTAGCGTTGTTCCGGTTGAGCCGGGATTAGCAAATATGGAAAAAACAGATGCTGCAGGACAGCGTATCGTAGGTCTTAATACGGAAAATGCTGAAATTAATGAAGGATTAGTCAGATTTGACATTATTTTTTATGTCCGTATGAAAAATGGACTTTCGCAGATTATTGTAAATATTGAGGCTCAGAAGGATGAGCCGACGGAATATAAAATTTTAAATCGGGCAATCTTTTATGTGAGCAGGCTGATTTCGTCACAAAAGGAAAGAGATTTTGTAAATACTAACTACGATGACATTAAGCAGGTATTCAGCATATGGATATGTATGAACATGGATGATAACAGCCTAAGCCATATCCATTTGACAAAAGATGAGATGTTAAAACCATGTAACTGGAAAGGTAATCTCGACCTGTTAAACATTGTGTTAATAGGAATCACAAATGAGATTCCGGAACATGATGAAAAATATGAAATGCATCGGTTGATTGGAGCATTACTTTCAAGTGAATTGAAAGAACAGGAAAAATTGGATATCATAGAACATGAATATAATATTCCAACCAGTAAAGAATTTAGAGAGGATGTGAGAATTATGTGTAATCTGAGTACAGGAATTGAAGAAAGAGCTACTGAAAGAGCTACTGAAAAGACAAGCGAAAAGTTTATTCTGAATATGTATAAAAAAGGTTATACATTGGATCAGATCGCAGATGTAGCTGAAACAGGTGTTGATGAAGTTGAGGCGATTATTAAGAAGAAAGAGCCTGCAATGGCGTAACTATCATTATCAAAAATAAAACGTAATTTCTTGCATATCTCCATAGTATATGTTACGATTTTACTGTTGTTAAGACGAATCTAAAGGATGATGCTTGCACGCATCATCCTTTTTAAATACAGGAGAAGTAAATGGATATAAATAGACAGGAAAGAGCACCGATTTATGAGGCTCTTGAGGAGTTTAAGAAGAAAAGAGTAGTGCCGTTTGACGTGCCGGGACACAAGAGAGGCAGGGGAAATCCTGAGCTGGTGCATCTTCTCGGAGAAAAGTGTGTAGGACTTGATGTCAATTCAATGAAGCCGCTTGACAATTTGTGCCATCCGGTTTCGGTAATCAGAGAGGCGGAGGAGCTTGCGGCGGATGCCTTTGGAGCGGCAAATGCTTTTCTTATGGTAGGAGGCACCACCTCAGCGGTGCAGGCCATGATTTTGTCCACCTGCAAGGCGGGAGACAAGATTATACTTCCGAGAAATGTTCATAAAAGTGCTCTTAATGCACTCGTGCTCTGCGGAGCGATACCGGTTTATGTCAATCCGCAGATGAATGCCAAGCTTGGTATTTCGCTTGGAATGGAGATTGATCAGGTGGCGAGGGCTATCGAGGAGAATCCGGATGCAAAGGCTGTGCTTGTAAACAATCCGACGTATTACGGAATCTGCTCTGACCTTAAGTCGATAGTTGCGCTGGCTCATTCGAAGGGAATCAAGGTGCTCACGGATGAGGCACATGGTACACATCTTTATTTTGGAAAAGGGCTTCCGATATCAGGAATGGCAGCCGGGGCAGATATGTCTGCGGTATCGATGCACAAATCGGGAGGAAGCCTGACACAGAGCTCGATTCTGCTCACCGGAAGGAATGTAAATGCTGATTATGTGAGGCAGATTATCAACCTCACACAGACCACGAGCGCATCTTATCTGCTATTGTCAAGCCTTGATATATCAAGAAGAAATTTAGCACTCAGGGGAGAGGAATCCTTTGCCAAGGTGGCACAGATGTCGGAGTATGCAAGGCAGGAGATTAATTCCATAGGCGGCTATTATGCGTATGGGCGTGACCTTGTAAACGGCTCAAGCATATATGATTATGATGTGACAAAGCTGTCCATCTATACGCTCGATATAGGGCTTGCCGGAATAGAGGTATATGATCTGCTGCGTGATGAGTATGATATCCAGATAGAGTTTGGAGATATCTGTAATATACTTGCATATATATCAATCGGTGACAGAATACAGGATATAGAGAGGCTCGTAGGTGCGCTTGAGGATATCAAGCGCCTTTACAGCAAGGACAAGACCGGACTTTTGTCTGGAGAGTACATAAACCCAAAGGTGGCGGTATCGCCGCAGGAGGCATTTTATTCGCAGAAGAAATCAGTGCGCATTATGGACGCGGTAGGCGCTGTAAGTGGTGAGTTTGTCATGTGCTATCCACCGGGAATCCCGATTCTTGCACCGGGAGAGCTTATCACAAAAGAGATTGCGCAATACATTGTCTACGCAAAGGAAAAGGGCTGTTCAATGCAGGGAACAGAGGATCCTGCGGTAGAATATCTTAAGGTATTGGAGCAGTAAACAGGAGGAAAAGCAATGCAAATGTGGTTTTCACAATATCATACTGTCAATGTCAAGCTGGATGTAAGGATACAGGAGCAGCTTTTTTCAGGGCAGAGTGATTATCAGAAAATAGATGTGTTTAAATCATATGAGTTTGGCAAAATGGTTGCGCTGGATGGCGAGATTGTTTTTTCGGACACAGATGAGTTTATATATGATGAGATGGTCACACATGTGCCGATGGCGGTTCACCCGAATGCAAAAAGGATACTTATAATAGGTGGAGGCGACGGCGGTGTGGCAAAGGAGCTCATCAAATATCCGTCAGTTGAGCATATTGATGTGGTTGAGACAGACAAGATGTTTGTCGATGTATGCAGGCGGTTTTTCCCGGAGGTAGCATGTGGACTTGAGGATGAAAGAATTTCCATGTTTTATGATGATGGTCTGCGATTCTTACGCAGAAAGCATGATGAATATGATCTGATAATCAACGATTCCACAGACCCGCTCGGACATACGGAGGGACTTTTCACAAAAGAGTTTTACGGAAGCTGTTATAAGGCACTAAAGGATGATGGAATCATGGTTTACCAGCACGGCAGTCCTTTTTATGATGAGGATGAGCTTGAGTGCCGGAAAATGCACAGAAAGGTGTATAAATCATTTCCTATAAGCAGGGTATATCAGGCACATATTCCAACCTGTCCGTCAGGCTACTGGCTGTTTGGGTTTGCATCGAAGAAATATCATCCGCTTTATGATCTGGATACCGAAAGATGGGATGCACTGGGACTTAAAACCTGGTATTATACAACACATTTACACAGGGGAGCTTTCATGCTTCCGAAATATGTGGAGGATTTACTCGAGGAAGAGGAAACAAGATAAAATTTTAATAAACTATATCGTAACCAAAGCGAATCAGGAGGAACAAAAATGAGCAGATTACTTATTATCGGATGTGGCGGAGTTGCGCAGGTGGCAATCAGAAAATGCTGTCAGAACAGCGAGGTATTTACCGAGATTATGATTGCAAGCAGAACCAAGTCAAAATGTGATGACTTGAAGGCAAAGCTTGAGGGAAAGACAAGTACAAGGATTGAGACGGCAAAGGTTGATGCTGACAATGTGGAGGAATTAAAAGAGCTGATTAATGCATACAAGCCGGATGCGGTTTTAAATGTTGCGCTTCCGTATCAGGATCTTACAATCATGGATGCATGTCTTGCGTGTGGTGTTGACTACATCGATACTGCCAACTATGAGTGTGAGGATACTGAGGATCCAAAGTGGAGAGCAATCTACGAAAAGCGCTGCAAGGAGCTTGGATTTACAGCATATTTCGATTATTCATGGCAGTGGGCATATCAGGAAAAATTTAAGGAGGCAGGGCTTACAGCTATTCTTGGAAGCGGATTTGACCCGGGTGTGACCTCTGTTTATTCTGCATATGCGCTGAAGCATTATTTTGATGAAATACATACTATAGACATTCTCGACTGCAATGGCGGTGACCACGGATACCCGTTTGCGACAAACTTTAATCCTGAGATAAATCTGCGTGAGGTTTCTGCGAACGGCTCATACTGGACAGACGGCCACTGGGTAGAGACAAAGCCTATGGAGTGGAGAGCGCAGTACAATTTTGACCAGGTTGGAGAAAAGGATATGTATCTGCTTCACCACGAGGAGATTGAGTCGCTCGCCAAAAACATTCCGGGAATAAAGAGAATCAGATTCTTCATGACCTTTGGACAGAGCTATCTCACACACATGAAGTGTCTTGAGGATGTAGGCATGCTAAGGACAGACCCGATTATGGTGGATGGAAAGGAAATAGTGCCAATACAGGTGCTTAAGGAGCTGCTTCCTGATCCTGCATCCCTGGGACCTCGCACAGTCGGAAAGACAAATATCGGATGTATTTTTACAGGTGTCAAGGACGGAAAGGAAAAATCAATCTACATCTACAATGTATGTGACCATCAGGAGTGCTACAAGGAGGTTGAGTCGCAGGCGATTTCTTATACCACAGGTGTGCCGGCAATGATTGGTGCCATGATGGTGGTAAAGGGACTTTGGAAGAAGCCGGGAGTGTTCAATCTCGAGGAGATGGATCCGGATCCATACATGGAGGCTCTTAATAAGTTCGGACTGCCTTGGCAGGTAGTGGAGAATCCGGTTCCTGTGGACTGCTACAAGACTGAGGATGAGTCAGTACATATGGATTAGTCCGGAGGCCGGTATGAAGATAAATGAATTAAGAACTCCCTGTTATGTGATAGACGAGGGAAAATTAACTGAAAATCTTTTGATATTAAATGGTGTCATGCAAAGGACAGGTGCAAGGATTCTTCTGGCACAGAAGGCATTCAGCGCATTTTATGAATATCCTCTTATCGGCAGATATCTAAGCGGGACAACTGCAAGCGGGCTTTTTGAGGCCCGCCTTGCACATGAAGAAATGGGAAAGGAAAACCATGTATTCTGTCCCGCTTTTTTGCCGCAGGAGATGGATGAGCTGGTAGAAATATGTGACCATATTGTATTTAATTCCGTATCGCAATATCTGCTTCACAGGGATAAAATAGAAAAGGCTGATAAAAAAATAAGTGTCGGGCTCAGAATAAACCCTGAGTGCTCTACACAGGAGGGGCATGAGATATATGACCCATGTGCGCCGGGCTCAAGGCTTGGGATAACAAGAGAGGCACTCGATAAGGCTATTAAAAACGGGCTTGATTTATCACGTATAGAGGGCTTTCATTTTCACACGCTCTGCGAACAGGATTCGGATGCGCTCGAAACGACTCTTGCAGCGGTAGAGGAGAAATTCGGAGATTTACTGTATGGGCTTAAGTGGCTCAATATGGGAGGCGGACACCACATCACAAGGGCAGACTATGACATTGAGAGGCTTGAAAAATGCATTACGCATATGCGCGACAAATACGACCTTGAAATCTATCTGGAGCCGGGAGAGGCGGTTGCGCTTGATGCAGGCTATCTGGAGACAACGGTGCTTGATATAGTTGAAAACAATGGTATAAAGATACTCATTCTGGATACATCCGCAGCCTGCCATATGCCGGATGTGCTTGAGATGCCGTACCGCCCACCGCTTATGGACAGTGGCATGCCGGGTGAGAAGAAATATACATACAGATTGTCCTCATGTACCTGTCTGGCAGGTGATGTGATAGGGGATTATTCATTTGACAAGGAGATAAAAACCGGTGACAGACTGCGCTTTTGCGATATGGCAATCTACTCGATGGTCAAAAATAATACCTTTAACGGCATGCCGCTTCCGGACATTGCCGTAATGGATGAAAATAAGGATTGTAAGGTTATCAGGAGATTCAAATATGAAGATTTTAAATGCAGGCTGTCCTAGGGCAGACGGCTTCTATATGCCGGCGGAGTATGCTCCCCACAAGGGCACCATCATCATCTGGCCGAAGCGCCCGGGCTCATGGATTTACGGTGCCAAGCGGGCAAGAGAGGCTTTTGCGGAGGTGATATGTGCAATAGCAGAGTCTGAGCAGGCATATGTGCTCGCTGAGGCGGATGTAATAGACAATGCAAGGTCTGTCGTGGAAGCTGTCAGGAAACAGAAAAATTATCAGGAAAATTTCCCGGTTAAATATATACAAATGGAGTCAGACGATGCCTGGGCCAGAGACGTGGGACCTACCTTTGTGAAAAATGAGGATGGCGCTGTCAGAGGAATCGACTGGTGCTTTAATGCCTGGGGCGGCAAGGTGGACGGACTGTACGCAGACTGGACAAAGGATGACAGAGTAGCGGCTTTATTTTGCAACGAAACCGGATATGACATATATGATGCGCATCCGTTTGTCCTTGAGGGTGGAGCCATCCATACAGACGGAGAGAAAACTGTGATAGTGACTGAAAGCTGTCTGCTAAGCAAGGGCAGAAATCCGGAATTATCGAAGTCTGAAATAGAACAGAAATTAAAGGATTATCTCGGAGCCGAAAAAATCATCTGGATTCCTTATGGAATATACAATGATGAAACCAACGAGCATGTGGACAACGTATGTGCATTTACAAGCCCGGGACATGTGGTGCTGGCATGGACGGATGACAAGGATGACCCACAGTATCAGATGTCCTCAGCGGACCTTGAAATATTGGAAAATGAAACTGATGCGAGGGGGAGAAAAATTGAGGTTCACAAGGTTTACATTCCAAAGAAGCCGGTGTGTATCACAGAATATGAGCTTTTGGGCTTCACCTTTGAGGAGGGTGAGGATGAGCGCGAGGCAGGAGAACGCTTAGCGGCAAGCTATGTGAATTTTTACATCACAAACGGCGGTGTGCTCATTCCTCAGTTTGGTGATGTGATGGATCAGCCTGCGCTTAAGGCAATCGGAAGCCTTTTTGAGGGAAGAAAGGTGTACCCGATATATGCGCGCGACATAATTGTCGGTGGGGGAAATATACACTGTATCACACAGCAGATACCGCAGTAAATTTAATTCGGGATGAGAAAGGTGAATAGTATGAGAGAGGTTACAATTGCTGCAATCCAGATGAGCTGCAGCCGTGACGTAAAAGAAAATATTGAAAAAGCAGCAAAGCTTATAAGGGCTGCGGCAGAGGCCGGAGCACAGATAATACTTCCTTCGGAGCTATTTGAGAGACAGTATTTCTGTCAGGAGAGGCGGTACGATTATTATGACTATGCAAAGCAGCTTTCTGAAAATGATGCGGTGCAGAGCATGAAGGCACTTGCAAAGGAGCTTGGCGTAGTGATTCCTGTGAGCTTTTATGAGGCAGGAGAGGGCAGACAGCTCTTCAACTCGGTGGCGGTGATAGATGCCGACGGAGAGGTGCTTGGAATATACCGAAAGACACATATCCCGGACGATCATTATTATCAGGAGAAGTTTTACTTCACACCGGGAAATACCGGATTTAAAGCTTTTAAGACAAGGTATGCAACCATAGGAGTCGGTATATGCTGGGATCAGTGGTTCCCGGAAACGGCAAGAGGCATGGCTTTAAAGGGCGCGGAGATACTTTTTTACCCTACAGCCATAGGCAGCGAGCCGATACTGGAATGTGACAGCATGCCACACTGGAGACGGTGCATGACCGGACATGCAGCCTGCAATCTGATGCCGGTTGTGGCGGCAAACAGGATAGGCACAGAGGAGGTTGTACCGTGTGCAGAAAACGGAAACCAGAGCTCTGCACTGACATTTTATGGTTCTTCGTTTATCACAGATGCGACCGGAGAGGTTGTTGAGCAGATGGACAGAGTATCGGAGGGCTTCATACTCCACAGTTTTGATCTGGATGAGCTGGAGAGTGAGAGAAAGAGCTGGGGACTGTTCAGAGACAGGCGTCCGGAGATGTATGGGGAGAATTAGCTTAGATTACCCTAATGATTGCAAATTAATTTAAAACACAGGATATAGCAAAGACGCTATATCCTGTGTTTTTTACCGGCGGCAGCTTTTACGATTCTGTAAGCCTGTGACCGGTTAAGTGGCTTGTTTTTCTGTATGTTCTTTTGGAAATATACATATTATTGTTTTAACAGCACTTTGATGTCTTCCTCCGGTGTGGTAATAGGTGCAATCCCATAGTTTTCTACCAGAAAGTTCAGAATGTTAGGAGAAAGGAACGCCGGTAGAGAAGGACCGAGACGGATATTTTTTATACCAAGATGTAACAGTGTTAAGAGGATGCAGACTGCTTTCTGTTCATACCAGGAGAGTACAAAGGAAAGCGGAAGCTCGTTTACTGAACATCCAAATGCATCCGCAAGTGCTATTGCAACCTGTATCGCGCCATAAGCGTCATTACACTGTCCCATATCCATCAGTCGCGGAAGACCACCAATTTCTCCGAGATTTAGATCGTTGAAACGAAATTTTCCACATGCCAGAGTCAGGACGATACTGTCAGAAGGCGTCTGTTTTACAAATTCTGTATAGTAATTTCTGCCCGGTTTGGCACCATCACAGCCGGCAACCAGGAAGAAATGACGGATAGCTCCTGATTTTACGGCCTCTATTACCGTATCCGCATGGGACAGGATTGCTGAATGACCAAAACCGGTTGTTACCTGTGTGCCGCCATTTATGCCTGTGAAGGTCTGATCCTCCTTGTAACCACCGAGCTCAAGTGCTTTTTCAATAACAGGAGTGAAATCCTTCTGTTCATCGATATGAACAGTACCCGGGAAGGCAACCACTTCTGTTGTGAACACTCTGTCGATGTAGCTGCTTTTTGGAGGCATCAGACAATTTGTGGTGTAGAGAATAGGAGCAGGAATATGATCAAATTCTTTTTGCTGATTCTGCCATGCTGTTCCGAAATTTCCCTTCAAGTGAGGGAATTTCTTTAAGAGTGGATATGCATGGGCAGGGAGCATTTCACCATGAGTGTAGATATTGATTCCCTTTCCATTTGTCTGTTCAAGCAAAAGCTGCAGGTCCTTTAAATCGTGTCCGGTTACTACGATAAAAGGTCCCTTTTCCACCGTAAGCGTAACATCTGTTGGCTCCGGTGTTCCATAGGTTTGTGTATTTGCCTTGTCTAGAAGTGCCATGCACTTTAGATTGATTTCACCTACCTTGAGAACTGTTGGAAGCAGTTCATCCATACTTTCTGCGTAACCAATCTTGAACAAGGCTTCACAGAAAAACTGATTTACCTCGGAATCTTCAAAATTCAGGACATATGCATGATAGGCATATGCAGCCATTCCGCGAATACCAAAGAGAATAAGTGACTTCAGGGAACGGATATCTTCATTAGCATTCCATAGCTGTTGCATATCATATTCGTCAGTTCGTCCACAAGGAGACTGACATTTATTACAGTTGCCAACCAGAGAGGCTTTTTCTGCTCTGACCTTTTGTATCATATCTTCGATTGCTGCATTATCAAAGCTTACATTTGTAATTGTGGTAAATAAGCCCTCGATAATGGTCTGCCAGGTCTTTTTTGAAACAGCTGATGTGTCATCGACAGCTCTCGCCAGACCAATCAGTGCGCCTGTCAATTCATCCTGTAATTGTGCAGTATCTGCCTTTTTTCCGCAGACACCTATATTTCCGGTACAGCCGGTGCATCCGGCCGTTTGTTCACATTGAAAACAAAACATCTTTTTTTCCTCCATCAGTAGTTTTTTTATGTTTCTGATAGAATAATAGCGTTATAAAAACAACTTGTATGTTTGATTTCCAACATAAAGAATATTTTTGAAAAAAATTTATCTATTACAATTAGAATAGTTTTTTCTTAATCCCTTAACAATAATAAACATAGTCACAAATTCAGCCGCCGGAAAAGCAAGCCACACACCTGTCATGCCAAAGGCGGCTGAAAGTGCGAATGCGAAAATGCTTATAGCGATAAAACCACGCATGATAGATGCCGCGAACGCATATTTTACGGACTCAACGGCACTTAGGATGGCAGAACCTACTATATTAATTCCTGCAAAAATAAAGCCTGTAAAGTAAAGGCGCAGTCCGCTCTCGGCATACGAAGCAAGCCTGGCCTCGTGCTCGCTGTTGAAAACAGATGTCACAAAAGGTGCAAAGGTGCATATGAACAAAATGAGCAGTGCAGCAATTAAGAGAGATGAAACGACAGCCATCCTGAGTATCGAGCCTACATTTTTTCTAAGTCCTCTGCCGTAATAGTCGCTGATAAGAGGCTGTGAACCCTGTGCTATTCCGTTGAACAAAGCTACAGCGACCAGTGATGTATTGGCAACCACACCGTATGCTGCCACACCGATATTTCCTGCAAGTCTAAGGATAATCATATTGAAGACAATAGTTATGACACCTGATGATATCTCTGCAACAAAGGAAGAAACACCAACCTGGCAGGAGTAAATGAGTCTTTTGACAGATGGAACCGCAGGCTTAAGCTTTACGGAGCATTTGTCTGAGAAGAAATGAATACAGCATATCAGGATGCCTATAATCGGTGAAATAGCGGTAGCTAAAGCGGCTCCTTCCATATCAAGTCCAAGCGGGAACATGAGTATGTAATCAAAAACAATATTAAAAAGGCTGCTGAAAAGTGTGGCGCACATGGCAATGGATGGTGCGCCATCATTTCTTACGAAAGCGTTGAACACATAGTTGCACATGAAAAACGGCGTAAAAAGCATGAAAATACGTGTATAGTTTTTACCGGTATTTATAATTGCCGAATCTCCGCCGAGCAGCCATACGAGCCTGTCCGGGATGAAAATACCAATCAATATGAATATAACGCTTATTATAATACACCACAGCAGGGCATGAAAAAAGTAGCTCTCGCTGGATGTATCGCCCTTATTTTTTTCTACGACATATCTGATAGCGGAGCCGACTCCGATCATTGCGCCTATGGCAAAAATCAAATTGTATACAGGCAGCACCAGATTGAGCGCGGTGATACCGTTTGAGCCGACTGCCTTTGATATAAAGAAGGTGTCGGCAAGTATATATAATGACATACCCACCATGCCGAGTATGTTTTGTGAGACATATTTTACAAATAATTTTTTCATAATAGCTATATTGTAAATGCATCTGTTATTTAAATCAATGATATTTTTGATTAGCCCGGAAGTAAAAGTTCAAAATAAGACATTTTGACTATTGAAATAAATTTCTCAGTACATTATAATGAACATGTTGAAAAAAATTGGGATTACTAAAGGAGGATAATTATGGAAAACAATAAGCTTTCAACAGGTTTAACCGTATGGTTATGGATTATTTTCGTGCTGAATATTCTTGCAACAATTGGCGGAATCGTCGTTGCGTTGGGTGCTTCAGTCGTAGGAGCTACTTTAGGATTAGGTTCGATATATGTCGTACTGTGTTTCATTAGCGTTATACTACAGATTATCATAACTGTTTCTATCGGTATTCTGCTTTTCGCACACAAAAAGATTGGTTTGGTGCTTATTATTGCACTTGCAGCTCTGGGATTCATTGTAAGTATAGTTACATATGCCATTGCAGCACAGCTTAGTGCTGGTAATATTGTCAAGTCAATTATTTCAGCCATTCTTATGCCGGGTATTACATATTTATTGGCAAAGAACGACATTGCAAATGGCACAATAGCTTAGAGCAATAAAAAATAAGATGAAAATTGAATAATGTTTTATTAATCCGCTATACGATAGGTGAGTATAGCGGATTTTTAAGTTTGCGCGCCATGGGCGCGCTCTAACGGGTGCAAGTCCCGAACACTCCTAGATAGTGGGAAGTGTATAGCCGAACAGCAAGGGTGTCTACCGTGAGGTAGAATCTGAAGGAAGCTGTAAGCAAATGTGGCGGATATATGGAGAGAAAGAGCGTGCACCTTAAGCGTGGAGGTCTCACAGAGGTTTCATTAGCCTAGTAACAACGAACTGTGAGAAGTCAGCCGAGCCCATAGTAGTGAAGAAGTCTCTGTAATGGAGACGGAGCAAAGGGGCGAACAATCAATAAGTTTGAGTATGTCTCGTATTGCAGAAATGGCAACATCTGCCGTAACCAATCGGGAAAAGGGTGATTAAAAAAGAATTGAGATCCTATACCTGGCAAGACTTGGAAACAAATGGTAAGTTTGCTATGAATGATAAACTCTCCTTCATTACGGATGACATGCTTATAGCAGGATGCGATATAGGCAGTGAAACTCATTATATTAGGGCAATCGATGTCAGATGAAGAGAATTAAGTAATGGGGCATTCGAGTTTAGCAATACTTCAGAAGGCTTTGCGAATGCCAAGGCATGGATGCTGGCACTTGCGGCAAAAATGGTGCTGCAGCTGACAATTTAACATTTTATCCAGAAAAATATATTGACAAAAATGTGCAAATTCAATAAAATTATTAACCATAAGGGCACACTTATGGAAACATAGGGTCGCAAAGCCAGAGTCTAAAACAGTTACATGTAGTAATGACAGTTCGGCTGCAACAACCGGTGAATACCGGTTGCTGCAGCCTTTTTGTATGTATGAAAAGTTTATTAAAGTATGAGGTGAAAAGATATGAATGAAAAATTTGATTTTCTGCCACTTGGGAGCGTTGTAGTAGTAAGCGGTGGCATAAAAAAATTTGTGATTGTTGCAAGAGCACTGCAGGTAAATATAAATGGCTGTAAACAGTTCTTTGATTATGCTGCCTGCCCATATCCTGAGGGAATGAATGGTGACAGGCTTATGTATTTTCAGCATACAGATATCAGCAGGGTTGTGTTTGAAGGGTATGTAGATGATGATGAGATAATGATGTGTGATAACATCTTTAATGCCATGGAGAAAACAGAAATAGAGCGCGCAGATGTAAGAAAACTCAAAAGAAGCATGGTGAACTGATATGGCAAAAAAGAATGACAGAAAAGAATACAATAAACTGAAGAAAAAGAAAGCCGACAATAAAAAACAGCAGGAACAGTGCCAGTCAGAGATAGATGTGCTTGATGAGAAAATAGAGAGGCTGAAAGCGGCATACAGGAAGCTGGATGATGCCAAGGAGGCTATTGATGATATCAAGCATAACCAGAGGAATATGATAAATTCAGACCTTTATCAGTGTATGTGGACAGGCAGCAATGCACAGGAATGTTATGATTCATGTGAGAGCGGAAATTTATATACAGCATATGACGGATATGTGTCAAATATAGATGCAGCGGAGGATGCCATCAACTGGGAAATAAATACACTAAAAGAAAAAATGAATGAAAAATATGGTGTGCTTTCAGGACTTGTTAACGCATGGGATGATCTGTGTACGAAAATACAGAATTTTTTCAATTAATAAAAGGTAGAGGAGAAATACAAAGATGGAAATCAGCCTTGATAATATGCAGGTATCTTTTATGACTGCCGGTATAAAAACAGCTTCTGATTCCGTAAGTCTCACAGCGGCAGAGACAGAAATCAAAAGCAGATCTGAAGCAATGGACAAATTTCAGGTAGAATACAGGCAGCTGAAAGCCTTTGTGAAAGATTACAGAGATACGTTAAATAATGATCTGGCAAAAATAGACCTGATAATAACTGCAATAAATGAAAAAGACAGAAAACAGGGAGATTATATTAAAAATGGTATTGGACTATCAGATACAGCTGTGATACCATAAAACTAGGAGATGAAAATGGAAGGGTTTCAGATAAATTATACGGATCTCAGTGATCTGTTCTGGGAATATAAGCGAAAAATTGACAATCTAATTGAAAATATTGATAACTGCATAGAAAGAATCAATATGTTTACGGAAAATGCAGTATTTACAGGAAAAACCGGAGACGCAGTAAAGAGTTATCTTGGTGAAGCACATATAACAATCCTGTCAGGCATTAAAGTAACTGCACAGACACTGCTTGACAATATGGCAGCATACAAGGATGGATACCGTGCCATTGATAGCTCGACGAACTTCAAACTGGATGAAGAAGCAATACAGGAATTCAGGAAAAAACTGGCATCAAACTATGAGGATACTGATGAGTATACGGGCGAAATAAGAAGTGCACTTTCAGAAGTATCGGACATATCTGATGTGGGCATGCCGGACAGTAACGGAGTATTTGATATCCATGAGCAGATGGACAGCGACCTTATAAAGCTTGTCTCAAATGTAAACAGCTACGAGAGGGAAAATGTGGTACGGCTTGAAAATTCAGTAGAGCTGCTTCTGGAAAATCTGCAGTCATGTCTTTCAAAAATAGGCCTTAGCCAGTGTGCGATAGAGAGCTATGAAACAGGCAGTTTTATCACAGGTAAAGACGCAGGTGCCCTGAACACGGGCATTAAAATATTTGGAGACCTGCATGAGAAGAATAAAGAAGCATACGATGAAATCTATGAGACAGAACAGAAGATAAAGGATGAAGCCGAAAAGAGAAAGACACAGGGAATCTGGAGGACGGTTGGAGGAGCAGTACTAATTGCGACGGGGGCAGCATGCATAGTGCTGACAGGAGGTGCTGCAATACCAATAGTAGCTGACGTTGCAGTAGCAGTAGGAAGCGGAACAGCAGTATTCGGAGCTGCAGATGCCATAGAGGGCACTCAGGATATTTATTATGGAAGCACAGGTGACATTGACAGCACGGCAGTAAACGGCATAAAGGATGACCTGTTTCAGGGAAACGAGGACGCATATTATCTGACAGAAAATGCCTTTGCATTTGCATCATCAGCGATGATACCGATAGGGACAGCAAGTAAAGCAGGAGAACTGACATTCAGATCAGGGACTGTTATGCTTGGAAAAGAAGGTGTATCAACTCTGGCAGGATATGGAGCATCTAACCTGGTATATGATAAAACAAACAACCAAACACTTGGAATGATAGCCGGAATACTGGCATCGACGGGATCAGCGAAGGGACTTAATATGGCAGATGCAAAATTGGGCTGGTCAAACAAAGGTGTGAAAGGGAATGTTGTTGAGAGTGTAACAGGGGATATAGAGAGTGGTAAGGCTATAGGTACTGATGAATTAGTTGTAAGAGATACTAAATTTTTAGATGCAGATGAAAATATTGATTGGGAAAAGTGGGCACCAAATGGTGGGCGAGTACCAGGAACAATCAAGGAAAATCAAACTATTCCTGCAGGAACTATTATTGACAGATATGGAAGTCAATGGGGAAAATATACATCACCAGCAGGAGTACCATATGAACAAAGGGCACTTCCATATATTGAGAACCCAAATGCATATCATAAATATGAAGTATTAAAACCAATTGATAACGTTACAATATCTGAGATTGCACCTGCATTTGAACAAGTTGGGGGTGGAATACAGTATGAATTACCCAATAATATTAAAAAATTAAAAGAATTAGACTATATAAAGGAGATTAAATAAATGACTAGAGAGGTATTAGAAAAAAAATTAAAAATAGCTGGAATTCCAGATTATATTTATAATCTGACAGGACAAGGAAAAAATGATGAATGTTTATGCTTGGAAAAAATTCAGGATAAGTGGTCGGTTTATTATTTAGAAAGAGGTATTAAGACAACAAATGAAATTTTTGACTCTGAAAATGATGCGTGTCAATTTTTGTATGACCAATTGATGAATTAAAAAACATATTATTAGGGTTATACTCTGGAACCCCCAACAACCTATAGCCTCTGCATGTCTATTAATTATCCATCATGGCTGCCCAGAAGCAATTAAGAATCCATGATGTTAATTAATAGACACTAGCGAAATTTTGCCGAGCTGGGTATACGAACAAATATTGCAAAATGAATATGCTGATGTAACGCACTCCTAGCAACAGAATATTGCGAAAGCTTTGAAGCAAAAGCAAAAACCAATCCTCAGGGCACAAACAGCTCTGAGGGATTTTTTCGCAAAAAATGAAAAAAGTAGAGAAATTTTTCCGGTGTGACTGCTGTGTGACCACCATAGTGTATAATGTAATGTAGAAAGAAATAACAAAGAAAACGATATTAAATCGGGAATAAAATGTGAGGTGAAGAGTGATTAATGAGAAAACTGAATTTTTACCACTGGGAAGTATCGTGGTTATAAAAGGTGGCATTAGGAAGTATGTCGTAGTCGCGAGAGCGCTGAAGGTTAATGTGAATGGAAGATAGCAGTATTTTGACTACAGCGCATGTACATATCCGGAAGGAATGGCAGGCGACAGACTAATGTATTTCCAGCATAATGCTGTCGAGTCTTAAAGTCACGGTGTAGACACTGCTAGATAACATAACTCTGTATAAAGCAGGATACAAGGGATGATGATTACAAAATAAAATTGATGAATAAGTAATGCCTGCTGATTAAGAAGATATCTGTAATTTCTAAATTTTATGTTTGCATCGCTTATACCATAATCAGAACAAATGCACAGTGGTATATTATTTTTTTAATATTTAGAGTGACAAAACAATATATTTATAATAAAATGATATTGTCAAATTATTAATAAAAAGCATACGAAAGAGAGGAGTAAGTTATGCAGGACATTAGTATCATTGGAATTATTGTTGCAGTTGTTGTTCTTGTTATCCTGTTGTTTATGGCAATCGGATACGTGAAGGCACCGCCTGATATGGCGTATATCATTTCAGGTGTGAAGAAAAAGTCAAAGGTAGTTATCGGAAAGGCGAGCATACGTATTCCGTTTTTTGAGCGTCTTGATAAGCTGAATCTCAGACTGATACCTATCGATGTAAAGACGAGCAATGCAGTACCGACAGCAGATTATATCAATATCAACGTCGATGCTACGGTAAACGTAAAGATCAGTAATAATCCTGAAAAGCTACGCCTTGCGGCTGAGAATTTCCTTAACAAAAACACAGAGTATATCGCCGGTGTTGCCAGAGAGGTTCTCGAGGGTAATGTACGTGAGATCGTTGGAAAAATGAAGCTTGAAGAGATGGTCTCAGACCGTCAGAAGTTTGCCAATCTGGTAAAAGAGAATGCAGAGCCTGATCTTGCGGCAATGGGACTTGATATCATCAGCTTTAATGTGCAGAATTTTGTGGATGGCAACGAGGTAATAGAGAATCTTGGTATCGACAATATCGTAAAGATTAAAAAGGCCGCCGCCATCGCAAGGGCAGAGAGTGAGAGAGACATCAAGGTAGCTCAGGCTTCGGCTGACAAAGAGTCAAATGATGCAGCGGTTGCGGCACAGACAGAGATTGCCAAGAAACAGAATGAGCTCGCTATCAAGAAATCAGAGCTTCAGATGGAGGCTGATACAAAGAAGGCTATGGCGGATGCGGCTTACGACATTCAGAAGGAGGAGCAGCGTAAGACCATTGAGGTTGCCACAGCAAACGCTGATATCGCAAAGCAGGAGCGAGAGATTGAGTTAAAGCAGAAAGAGGTTGCAGTAACAGAGCAGTCTCTTGAGGCAGAGGTCAAGAAAAAGGCTGAAGCCAATAAATACGCAGCACAGCAGCAGGCAGAGGCACAGCTCTACCAGCGTCAGAAGGAAGCTGAGGCAAGACAGTTCGAGGCACAGCGTCAGGCGGAGGCACAGAAAGCAGAGGCAGAAGCCATGAGATATGCCAAGGAGCAGGAAGCTGCCGGTATCCGTGCAGTCGGAGAGGCAGAGGCATCAGCTATCCAGGCAAAGGGTATTGCAGAGGCTGAGGCTATGGAGAAAAAGGCAGAGGCATATGCCAAGTACAATAAGGCAGCCGTTGCAGAGATGATGATTAAGGTGCTGCCTGATATCGCAGCCAAGGTTGCAGAGCCACTTGGACAAATCGACAAGATTACTATTATCGGTGGCGGTGATGGCGAAAATGGTGTAGGCAAGGTTGCCGGAAATGTACCGGTTGTAATGGCAAAGGTATTTGAGAGTATGAAAGAGGCAACAGGTATTGATTTATCTGAGATTATCAACGCTGATTCATATGACGCAAAGGTAAATCGCAACGTAAATGTAACCGGACTTGATGGAGTAAATCTCGTTGTAAATGCGGATACGGACAAAAACGGTGAAAAGCCTGAAAATTAAATAGTGTTTTATTAATCCGCTATACGATAGGTGAGTATAGCGGATTTTTTAATATTTTCTCAGAAAAAAAGACTCTTAAAAAAGGACAGGTATTTGAAAATTAGTATATTATATGATATATTTTGTTGCATAAAAACAGGTTGCTTATACATGGTATATATATTGATGAAGGGGAAAAGCTATGAACGATAAAAGAAAGATAATAGCAATATTTATAATTGTTGCAATAGTAGCTGCACTGGCTGCAGTTGCCACATTTTTTGTGATTAAATCAGCAAAAAACGAGTCTCGAGGCTCGTCACAGATGACGGAAACAGCCACAGAGGATAGTTCAGACAAGGAAGACCCGCAGCATACGGGAGGCAATGCAGGCTCAATGAGTGCGACATCTGATGATGGAGCTTCTGCGGATGAGACACAGATACTGTCTGCAAGCTCTGTTGCGGAAAACAGTAAGCTGACTTTCGGAATTGATGTATCTAAATATCAGGGCACCATAAAGTGGGACAAGGTTGCCGCAGGCGGAATCGATTTTGCAATGATACGTGTGGGCTACAGAACCCAGAAAACAGGCGAGATGTGTGTTGATACAAATGCCAGATACAACATGCAGGAGGCACAGAAAAACGGCATAAAGGTTGGAGTGTATTTCTTCTCATCAGCAGTAAATGAAACAGAAGCCATTGAGGAGGCAGACTGGGTAGCAGACTACATCTCAAAATATCAGATTACATATCCGGTGGCATTTGACTGCGAGGGCTTCACAGACTCAGCCAGCAGACAGTATGGCATGTCATCAGAGGCCCGCACCAAAGTAGCTGAGGCATTTTTGCAGGAAATATATAATAAAGGATATACACCTATGTTTTACGCTGCAATGAATGAGTTGTCACAAAACAGCCAGTGGGATACTAAAACGCTTGAGAGCAGGTACAAAATCTGGGTGTCACAATATCCGGACACAGCTTACCCGGAAACACCACAGTCATCTTATGAGGGCACACATGCTATGTGGCAGTATACCAACAAGGGAAAGGTGTCAGGGATTGATAAGCCGGTAGATTTGAATGTCGCATACTTTGGGTTTGATGAAACAGAGTCTGCAAAAAATGGTGATGCGGCTGACAATGCAGCAGCTGATCCGGAAGCAAATATGAAGTTTTCGGATGTAAATGAGACAGTAACTGCCAAGGAAAGCGTCAATCTGAGGGATATTCCTAGTCAGGGCAATGACAGCACAATTAAGGCAACGCTCAATAACGGGGATACGGCAGCAAGAACAGGAGTCAGTGACAGTGGATGGTCACGTATCGAATATAATGGACAGACGTATTATGCCATTTCAAGCTACCTCACAACAGATATGAACTATGTAGTTCCCGGACAGGACGGAAGTGGCAGCGGAGACGGACTGAAGACAAAGTTCAAGGAGTGTAATGATACTGTCACTGCAAAGATAGAGGTTAATCTGCGTGCACTTCCAAGTGTCACAAATCCGGATGCTACAGTTATTGCAACAATAAAAAATGGGGAAACAGTCACCAGAACCGGAATCAATGAGGAGTTTGGCTGGTCACGCGTGGAATATAATGGACAGACACTTTACTGTGTGACAAGCTATCTGAGTGTGCAGTGATATAATGAACGCAGTGCTTTGGAGAATAAAGTCAAAAAAATAAAATGTAATTAAGTTAAAGTTACACATAAAGTAGAAATAGTGAAAAAATGTCATGGATATAATGATAGAATTGTTTGAAAGAGTGCGTTAAAATACAAAATAACGAAATACGTAAGTAAAGGGGCATTTTATGGAATATTCAGCAATTTTTCATGACATGGATAAAAGATTCTGCTATGCGATAGATAAGGATTTGTTTGTGATACGCGTGCAGGTAAAAAAGGATGATATGAAGGAGGTAATCCTTCACTATGAGGACAAGTATATACCTATGGAGCGCAAGGATACGCGAATGACTCTTCCTATGAAGAAGGTAGCAACCTCACAGTTTCACGATTATTATGAAGCTCAGCTTCGGATGAATCTGATATGTCTGAGATACTTTTTTGAATTTACAGACATGCAGGGTGAAAAGGTATATTACGGCAATTATGAGTTCGACAAGGAGTGCATTACAAACAGGGACAGAATGTTTGACTGCCCGCAGAACCTCAGGGAGGAAGAGATGTTTGAGGTGCCACAGTGGGCAGCAAACAAGGTAGTGTATCAGATTTTCCCATCGCGCTTTGCCGCAACACAGCCGGTAGACAAAAAGCTGTGGTATAAGGCGCCGATTACGCCTATGGATGATCTGCATGGCAATCTCAGGGGAATCATAGAGCATCTGGATTATATTAAAGATTTGGGAATCGATGTGGTGTATCTGACACCAATCTTTAAATCAAATTCGTGCCATAAGTATGATACCATTGATTATTATCAGGTTGATCCATCATTTGGAACAACAGAGGATTTAAAGGAGCTCGTACAAAAATCTCACGAGCGTGGCATGAAGGTAGTGCTGGATGCGGTATACAATCACACAGGAAGAGAATTTTTTGCATTTCAGGATATACTTGAAAAGGGCGAAAAGTCAAAATATCTCGACTGGTATTTTATCGACGAGCTACCGCCTAGGGGTGAATGGGGAGAAATTCCAAACTTCAAATGCTTCGGCTATTACGGTGGAATGCCAAAGCTTAATCTGAAAAATCCTGAGGTTGAAAAATACATCACGGATGTTGCCTGCTACTGGATTAAGGAATGCGATATTGACGGATGGAGACTGGATGTAGGAGACGAAATCAGTCATTTCTTCTGGAAGAATTTCAGAAAGGCAATCAAGGCAGTAAAGAAGGATATGCTGATAATTGGTGAGATATGGCACTATGCAGGAGACTTCCTCGAGGGAGATGAGTGGGATACTGTCATGAATTATCCATTCTACCTGAATCTGATAGACCTGCTTGCAGACGAAAAGATTAATGTCAGCCAGTTTGTACAGAATCTTGGATATCTGAAGGGGCGCTTAAACAAAAAGTGCTATCCTCTGATGTGGAACCTGATTGACAGCCATGATACAGCAAGATTTTTACATCTGTGCAACGATAATAAGAAAAAACAGCATCTCGCTGCAGCATTTCAGCTGCTACTGCCGGGAATGCCTATGGTCTACTATGGCGATGAGTATGCCATGCCGGGAGCAAATGATCCGGACTGCAGACGAGGCATGTACTGGGATGAGGAATACCAGGACAAGGAGATGTATAATTGGTATAAGAAGCTCATGCAGATTAGAAAAGCACATGCATGCATCGTAGAGGGCGAAATGATTGAGACAATCACAAATGACGATGAGGATACGATTGTTATGATCAGAAAAAATGGCGAAGAGACAATCGCAATGCTTTTCAATTGTGGCAGCAGTGTAAAGGAATTTAAAGAGTATGCCGAGAAATATAATCTGCTTACAGATAGCGCATTTGACGGAAAAGTAGATGGACTTGATGCTGCTGTAATTGTGCTTTAAAAATTATATAGGAAAAATAGGTAAATCGCAGTAAAATAATTTTATATGAGTTTTTATGGACAGGAAATTGCAGGCAGCTGCTTTTTCCTGTCTTTTTGCATAAAATCAATTCTGTTGAGGTAAAATTGAGATTGACATTGTATTGTATGAGTATAAAATACAAGGAATCAGGTGATGTACAATGAGAAGGCATAAAATATGTAAAATTATTTTGGCTATACTGGCAGTTTTTTTATGTGTGGCTTTTTATGAGTTAATAGGAATCTGCATCACATATAAAAAACAGCCGGCGGTGTCTGATGCTACTATAAAGGAAACACAAAATATTATGAGTGTGGCGGGGAGAGAGAATACGGAAAGAGCAGTAATCATTGAAAAAAATTCGCAGGCTCTTTTAGAAAGAGTTAGATTAATCCAAAATGCAAAGGATGAAATAATCCTTTCTACATTTGCATTTAAATCAGACGAAAGCGGAAAATTGATTTTAGGAGCACTGTATGATGCGGCAGACAGAGGCGTACATGTCCGCATATTGGTAGATGGAATGGAGAGCTGGATTGATATGGAGGGTAATCCATATTTTTATGGATTATCTTCGCATGAGAATGTTGAGATTAAGCTGTACAATAAAGCAAATCCGCTTAAGCCATGGAAGACAATGGGAAGAATGCATGATAAATATCTGATTGCAGATGGTAAAATATATATTCTTGGCGGAAGAAACACATATAATTATTTTTTGGGTGATTTTCCGGGGCATAAAAATTTTGACCGGGATGTGTTAGTTGTCTGCGATGAGCCACAGAAAGATAATTCGGTCAATCAGCTTTGGAATTATTTTGAAACAATATGGGAACAGGAGGACTGTCGGTATTTTCATAACAGTAAAAAATTAGCTGACAGACAATCTGTAAAGAAAGCAGTTTTAGAGCTGCAGGAAGGGTATCAGCAATATTTTGAAGTTAATAAGGAAAAAATTTGTGATACAGATTATGCGGATGAAACCTTTGAAACAGAAAAGATTATCTTGTTATCAAACCCAATCCACACCGGGGCTAAGGAACCGGTGGTATGGTATCAGCTGGGAGAATTAATGAAAAATGCAAAGGAACGCGTAAAAATTCATACACCATATATTATTTGCAATGATATGATGTATAATACATGGGAGGAAATTGCACAGAAGGTTCCGGACTTTTCTATTATGACAAATTCTGTTGCAAATAACGGAAATCCATTTGGAGCTGCTGATTATGCCAAAAACAGAAACAGAATTTTAGAAACAGGAATTGATATCTGGGAATATGAAGGCGGTTATTCGTATCATGGAAAAAGTATTCTGATTGACGATGATCTGTCAGTAATAGGTTCATTCAATATGGACATGAGAAGTACTTATCTGGATACAGAGCTGATGCTTGTAATACGCAGTAAAGAGATTAATAAACAGCTGGAGGATGGCATGATGGAGTATGAGAGTGTGTCCAGACAGATATTAGACGACGGAACATATTATGATCCGTATCATGTAAAGCCGATTGAATTAACAGAAAAACATAAAAGAAAGGTGTTTCTGGTACAGCATCTGCTTGGATGGGCAAGGGATTTGTTTTGATTAAAGGAGAACATAAATCGTGTTTAAGATATTAATTGTAGAAGATGATAAGGAATTAAGTCTGTTATTCCAAAAGGTGCTTGAAAAGAGCGGATATCAGGTCAAAAGTGCGTCGGATGGAGCACAGGCACTGGAGGTATTGGACAGAGAGTATATTGATTTAATCATTTCTGATATAATGATGCCGGTTATGGATGGATATGAACTTGTGTCGGAGCTTCGTTCGGCGGGATATCAGATACCGGTGCTTATGATTACTGCAAAAAGCAGCTTCGATGATATGCGTCAGGGCTTCCTTTCGGGAAGTGACGACTATATGGTAAAACCCGTAAATGTCAATGAAATGGTTTTGAGGGTAGGGGCACTGCTTCGGCGTGCACAGATACTGAACGAACACAAAATTGTGATTGGCTCAACCGAGTTTGATTATGATGCAATGACAGTGGCTAGTGGCGATGAAACTCTTGTCCTGCCCAAAAAGGAATTTCTGCTTTTATATAAGCTGGCAGCTTCACCAGGCAGGACATTTACGAAGCAGCAGCTAATGGATGAGGTATGGGGATATGAGACGGAGGCAGACCCACATACGATAGAGGTACATATAGGAAGAATCAGGGAGCGTTTTAAGGAAAATCCGGATTTCGAAATTGTAACTATGCGTGGTCTGGGATACAAGGTGGTGAAAAAATAATGGAACATAAAAAGAAAAAAGAATTGCGTATCCGCTCGTGTCTGATCGGTGCAATCTGGCTGGCACTTGCATTTTCTATGCTGATATCAGCCTTGTTGTTTGCGTTTTTGAATCATTTTTTGGATTTGCCCGGGAAAATACCGGGCCTTGGCTGGCTTTTGATTTTTAATACATTGATAGCAGGACTCATTACATCATTTATCAATGCAAGACTGCTGGAGCCGATTACCAGGCTCGGTAAAGCAATGAAAGCAGTTTCACAGGGAGATTTTGAACAGCATCTGGAAACAAACAGCCGCATAGCCGAGATTGGAGAATCCTATCAGAGCTTTAATGTCATGACAAAAGAGCTTCGTGCAACAGAGATGCTGCAAATGGATTTTGTATCCAATGTTTCCCATGAGTTCAAGACTCCAATCAATGCAATTGAAGGCTATACAATGCTGCTCCAGGGAGATGAGCTGTCACAGGAGCAGGAGGGGTATGTAGAAAAAATCCTGTTTAATACTCAAAGGCTTTCAGGCCTTGTTGGAAATATTTTGTTGTTATCAAGGCTGGAAAATCAGAATATTCCAATGAAAAAAACCAAATATCGTCTGGATGAACAAATCCGTCAGGCATTTCTTTCATTGGAAGACAAATGGACTGAAAAAGGAATTGGCTTTCAGGTGGAGATGGAGGAGGTCAGTTATGTTGGAAATGAAGGGCTTTTTATGCATATCTGGATGAATCTTTTGGATAATGCAATCAAGTTTAGTCCACAAAATGGGACCATCACCATGTTTCTAAGGCATGAAAATGATTCTGTGCAGTTTATTCTGGAAGACGAGGGACCGGGAATCGCGGATGATGCAAAAGCCAGAATATTTGACAAGTTTTATCAGGTGGATGGTTCTCATAAAGCCGAGGGAAACGGCCTTGGCCTGGCACTTGTGAAAAGAATTGTAGACATCGCCGGTGGAACAATCAAAGCAGAAAACCGGGAATACGGAGGATGCAGATTTGTAGTAGAACTGCCAATAAAGAATCATAGATGAGGGGCAAAATACCTTTTGACCCTCATATCATAAAATAATAAGATAAAAAGATAGGAGAATTCATATGACATTTTATCAGGAACTGCAGTTAAATCAGGCCGGCTCTAAAGGCCTGCTGAAAAATAGTAAAACAATGAAAGAAAAACTATACCATGCGTTTGTATATATGGTGAAGATAGCTGTCACAATGGTTTTTTGCTTTGCCTTTGTCACTGCCTCAAGCATCATATTGGGAAAGGATAACAGCATTGTGGGAGTAGTGGTTTTATTATGCGTTATGGTATTTCGAAACGCTGATCTGGGAATCCATACCCGACATTCTACATGGCTTTTGGCACTGTTCTTTGTAATTATGACAGTATGTCCGCATCTGGCAAATCAGCTTTCACCGCTTCCGGCGCTGCTTATAAACATTGCAGCTCTTGCAGTGCTGATTTTGTTCGGATGCCATAATCCATTTATGTTTAATCAATCCACACTGGTTCTCGGTTATTTATTGTTATATGGATATGATGTGTCAGGAAAAAGCTATATGCTTCGAATAGCAGGGATGGCTGCAGGAGCTGCCATCACATGCCTGGTATTTTACAGAAATCATAAAAACAGAGACTATAAAAGAAATATGAAAGCTGTAATTGAGGAGTTTGACCTTTCTTCATCACGTACAAAATGGCAGCTGTGCCAGATACTATGCGTACCGTTAGTTCTATGTATTGCACAGCTTTGTAATATGCCGCGTGCAATGTGGGCAGGTATTGCAGCCATGTCTGCCATCCTGCCGTTTATGGAGGATATGCAGTACAGAGTCAGAAAAAGGATTGTCGGTAATATCGCCGGTGTTATATGCTTCACGGCATTATATTTCCTGCTTCCGCCATCAATCTATGCGTACATAGGAATCATAGGTGGAATCGGCGTGGGATTATCGGCACAATACGGCTGGCAGGCTGTTTTTAATACATTTGGTGCTCTGGCTATAGCTGCAGAGAGCTATGGGCTAAAGGGAGCAGTCAGCCTCAGGGTGATTCAGAATGTGTTCGGAGTCGTTTTTGCGTTGGTATTTTGCGCTGTATTTTATAGAATTATGTCAGTGAAAGAGGAAGCGGTTAATTAGGATAATGAAACTTGGGTTGAAAAAGGACGTAATTATGGTATAATTAGACCATAAATAAGGGGGTGTATATTATGCCGCAAATAATTCCAATTAAAGACTTGAAGAATACATCGGAGATATCTGATATGTGTCATAAGACAGAGGAGCCAATTTATGTTACTAAAAATGGCTATGGCGATATGGTAATTATGAGCATGGAGATTTATGAGTCAACAATGAGACAGATTGCCATGTACAGAGATATAGAGATATCTGAAAAGCAGATAGAGGCAGGACAGATAAAGGATGCCAGAACAGCACTTAGAGAAACGAGGGCAAAGTATGGCTTATAAATTGTTGGTATTTTTCATCAGTTAGAGAATTATCAAAATAAATTGTAATATGCTTGAAGTAAATCAGAGTCAGTAGAAATACTGGCTCTATTTTTTTAACTTTTGTCAAAATCAGGAAACAGATAATTTACTGCATGCTATCGAGAAGCTCTGAGAAGCTCTCGGACGGCATAGGCTTATAATAGTAAAAGCCCTGCATCTCATTACAGCCTGCCACAGTCAGGAAATCAGCCACTTCCTTTGTTTCTACACCCTCACACACGATACTGTGATGTGTGCGTTTGAGCATGTGAAAAATCTCTTCAATAACAATCTTTCCGTTGGTAGAAAGTGGTCCATCAAGGAAACGTTTGTCCATCTTTATTTCATCAAACTGAATATCCTTCATGGTATTGAGAGAGGAATAGCCTGAGCCGAAATCGTCCATGGAAATAAGTGCTCCGGCATTGTGGAAGTGTTCAATCATACAGTTGACAGCATCGTAATTGTGTATGTATGCTTCCTCTGTGATTTCAAATATTAAAAGACTTGGGTCGGGATGGTATTTTTCAAAAATCTCATGGACCTTCTGCTCAAATCCGGTTATGTTGTTGAAATGTGCCGGCGTCACATTCAGGGAAATTGGAACAACAGGAAGTCCACTGTCTCTACGCTCCTTCAGCCAGGCAAAGGCTTTTTCGTATACATAGTAATCTATGGTAGTAATATCTCCGGTTTCCTCAAGCACCGGAAGAAATTTATCAGGAGTCCAGACCACTCCGGGAGCCTTATTCCAGCGGACCAAAACCTCGGCACTTTCAATTTTTTTACTTTTACAGCCAATCTTTGGCTGCATATAAATACATATTTCGTCGTTGTCAATTGCACTCTGAAATGAGTTGATAACATCTGCACGGTGCTGTTCCATCTCAGCACAGTATCAAGTATGTTACTTCCGGTTTCATATCCACAATACTCATTTATGAGGCGGAAGTCCTGGATATCAGCGGTGACAAATGCGTAGGAGCGTTGATCCTTGTGATTGCTCAGTATAGTATGCAGCTTTTCAATCAGGTATTCAGACGAAACACTATGAAAATGCTTTGAGCTGCTATAGCTTATCGATGGAGCTGCAGAGCTCATATGTTCTTTTTTGTAGCGCTTGTCCTCATACATTTTTTCGTCAGCTATTTTCATCAAATCCGGAATCAGATAGTAGTGATTGCGGTAGCTCATGTCCGTAGGTATCATTTATTTTTTTAAGATTGTTTAAATCAAACATCATGATACCCAGATTAAAGGTATCTTCTTTTTCCTGTAAATCGTACAGCTTTTTCTCGAGTGCCTTTTTGTTGTGCACACCCATCACATCGGACGAAGCAAAACGGACTACATCGTGTGTATAGTCCAGCATGACAAATGAAAGAGCGCATCCGATAAGTGAAAGAAGTATCAGGGCACCTGTAAAAATCATAATGATGCCGTTAGAGTAATGTACACCTGTCTGTATATGGAGTATCAGGGTACACAAAAAAAGCAGAAAAATAGCTATCTGCGTTCCGCAAATTAATAATATTTTTTTATTTCTATCCATTATTGAATCATCATCCTTTACTTAATATATGCATAAAACCTCAGCTATATGGTAAACTATGGCTATATATGAATTGCTAAGCCACGAGAATGACCTTCTGAGCCAGATGTTTTTCTATGCCAATCCGGGCGTCCTTCACACTGACTATATAATATCCGTGAAATTCGGATATAAGTCTGAGCTCCTGCCCGGGTATAAGTCCTAAATTTTCCAGATGATGTCTCTCTTTTTCCTGACCTCCTATGCGGTGAATTGTGTATAGTTTTCCTAATTCAGCTAAATTCAGTGGCATTGTTAAACCTCTCTTTCTGCCATATCCCCTCGGCGAACTAAAGTTAGCTTTATCTAACAGAGAATAACATAATTTGGAGTGGTTGTAAAGAATTGATTTGTAAACTCATATGAGGTTTGAAATTTTTCTGGAAATTGAAATGATAGCAGTGCTTTATCTGTAATGGATACATAAAGATTTAATAATAATCCCGAATGTATTTTTAGATAAATAAGCCATTCGGGATTAATTTGTTCTTTTTTAAATTATTTTTGTGTGTTAAGATATGAAAAAGAAAAAATTTGGTAAACGATGATAGATTTTGGGAGAAGAATATTATGAGTGAAAATATTAGTGTAACAAAAATAAAATGTATGAGGCAAAGCGTGCGATGAAAAAGCTCCAAAATCAGAGTTGAAGGAAAAGGTTAAAACAAATATGAGTCAGATAATATTAGCGTCGGCATCACCGCGCCGAAAGGAATTATTAGAGCAGATTGGAGCAGAGTTTGTTGTCTGTCCGGCAAAGGGAGAGGAGATAATCACGGAGACAGAGCCGTCTGCGGTTGTCCTGGAGCTATCCCGTCAAAAGGCAGAGGAGGTAGCGTCAGGAGTGCTTACCTACAATGAACAGCATGCAGAGCTTGTGACACCGCAGGATATTCTTGTAATCGGAGCGGATACGGTAGTGGCTTATGAGAATCAGATTCTTGGAAAGCCGAAGGACGAAGAAGATGCCAGGCGTATGCTTTCGATGCTTTCGGGAAAAACGCACAGTGTCTATACAGGGGTAACGTTTGTTTTTATTGACAAAGCCGGAAGAACCGGAGAACACTGCTTTTATGAGAAGACGGATGTCAGCATGTATACACTGACGGAAGAGGAAATTGACCGCTATATTTCAAGCGGGGATCCGATGGATAAAGCAGGAAGCTACGGGATACAGGGACGCTTTGCCATCCATATTAAGGGAATACATGGTGATTACAATAATGTGGTAGGGCTTCCGGTAGCGCGCCTGTATCAGGAGCTTAGAAAGCTTGGAGTTGATGTTTAGCGAAGTCTTTTTTTAATAGCCGGTCCGATAAGCATGGCAATTATCATTTTTATCAGATCGCCCGGGATAAATGGGAGCACACATATTGAGAGTGCACCGCTGACTGTGCTTTTTGCCTCAAAGCAGAACCATGCTGTACCGAGCACATAGCATATGATAGTTCCGACAATCATACCAATGAGCTGGAGCCAAGGCTGGTGGAAATGATCGATTACAAGTCCTGCAATAATTGCCATGGCAATAAAACCGATGATGTATCCGCCTGTAGGGCCGGCAAGCTTAGCTGGGCCACCGGTGAAGCCTGAAAATACAGGGATTCCGACAAGTCCGATAAGCAGGTAAATCAGGTAGCTTATAGTTCCGCGTTTCCATCCGAGCAGATATAATGAAATATATATGGCCAGGTTTGTCAGTGAAATCGGTACCGGCCCAATCGGGATAGATAATGGTGCAAGAATACATGTGACAGCTGTCATGAGCGCTGTTACCGTTATGGCATAGGTCGTTCCATGCTTGTAGTCTATAGTTTCTGTTTGGTTCATGATAAAATCTCCTTTTTGTAAATTTCATGGTAATTTTTGTACGGTTAACACATTAACATGAAAAGATATTGATTGTCAACCGTATATGCGGTAAAGGTTTACAATTATTTGAAAATTATTTAAAACGGAGAAAGAAAATGAGTGAATGCGTATACATACGCAAATTAGGAAATTTGGATGAAGGAAAAATATAGGGAATATCATAAAAACAATCGACATTACAGCCAATAAACGCTATAATAGATACATTAGGATAAATGTACTGGGACTTGTATGATCCACAGCCATCATGCGGTACGGCTGTCGCGGATAGCGTCAGGCCCGGGAAGGGGAAGCATATGCAGGATAAAAAGCAAAAAAAGGCAAAAATACAGGTTATATTTCTAATTCTTATTTCCACGCTGGTTCTTTTAGCGGATTTTTATGCGATAATTAATTATCCAAAGGAATACATGCTCATTGCAGCAATCACAGTTATTTTTATGATTTGCCTGTGGGGAGTAATAAGTGGATTTTTCTCACTGAGTGCTCTAAAGGAGGACAGGAGGGAGGAACAGTATGACAGTATTTTCAAGTCTGAAAAGGCATCTTACCTCATGCTTAGGAAGTACTTTGATGAGATAGAGGAAAAGATTGAGATACTGCAGAAGGAGTCAAAGATTCCGACTGAGGATATCATCAATGCACAGAAGGGAATTGCAAAGGTTGTCATCAACAGGAATAAGGAAAATGCTGATGCGATTATGAACTCCAATGAACAGCTTATGGAGACGTTTGAACATCTTGAGAATAAGCTCAAGGAGAGCAATGATTTCATTATTGAGAACCAGAAAAATGTGATTTATGATAACCTCAAGGACATTATGGAAAAGCAGCAGGTTCTGTCTGACAGCATAAAGGATATGGAAATCCGTCTGAGTCAGGCAATCACAGCAAATCCTATTCAGTTTACAGCAAATGTTGAGATGCCTAAGCAAACGACCGATGCACCACAATCAGCACCGGCCATGGAGGCGATACCTGAACCTGTCGTAGAGGAAGCCGCGATAGCTGAGCCAGAGCCTGTTGCGGTAATCGAGCCGGAGCCGGTCATAGAGGCACCTGAACCGGAGCCGGTAGTTGAGCCAAGCCCTGTTGCAGAAGAAGCTGTTGCAGATACGACAAACAGCGATCCGAACCGCCAGCTGAGTGCAGATGAAATAGCAGCACTTTTTGCAAGTGCAAACGCAGGTGCGACAGAACCTGAATCAAAACCGGCAGAGGAAGTGATTACGGAACCGGCAAAGTCTCCGGTTGTAGATTTGAATAACACAAATCGTAATCTGACACCGGATGAGATAGCCGCTTTATTTAGCAGCATGTAGAAATAATATTTTGTAATTATCTCACAAATATGTTAAAGTGTGCATGTTATAAAAATATGCACACTTTATTTTTTTGAAAGGAAATATAAAAAATATATGGAAACAATCAGATTTGACGAATTAGAACTAAACCCTAAGATTTTGCGAGGCATCAAGGATATGGGCTTTGAGGAGGCAACTCCAATACAGGCTCAGGGAATTCCGGCAGTGCTTTCGGGCAGGGATGTAATCGGACAGGCGCAGACCGGAACAGGAAAGACAGCAGCCTTTGGTATTCCGGTGCTTGAGAGCGTTGATGCATCAAGTCACAAGACACAGGTTATCATCCTCTCTCCTACAAGGGAGCTTGCCATCCAGGTGGCAGATGAAATCAGGAAGCTTGCAAAATATATGCATGGTGTGAAGGTACTTCCGGTATACGGAGGACAGGATATCAGCCGCCAGATTAAGGCACTTAAGGGCGGTGTGCAGATTATTATCGGAACCCCGGGGCGTCTTATGGATCATCTCAGGAGAAAGACAATCAGGCCTGACCATGTAAAGACAATAGTGCTCGACGAGGCAGACGAGATGCTTAACATGGGCTTTAGGGAGGACATCGAGACAGTGCTCGAATACCTGCCACAGGAGCATCAGACAGTACTCTTCTCGGCAACAATGCCAAAGCCTATTTTGGAAATTACAAGAAAATATCAGCATGATGCTATCAATATCAAGATTGTGAAAAAAGAGCTGACAGTCGCAAATATCGACCAGTATTACTATGATGTGAAGCGCAAGGACAAGATAGATGTACTCACAAGACTGTTGGATTACTATAATCCAAAGCTCTCACTTGTATTCTGCAACACCAAGAAGATGGTCGACGAGCTGGCATATGAGCTTTGCGGACGCGGCTACAGTGCAGAAGGACTTCATGGCGATATGAAGCAGGTGCAGAGAGATCGTGTCATGAAGAACTTCAGAAACGGAAAGACAGATATTCTTATTGCCACGGATGTCGCAGCGCGCGGAATTGATGTGGATGATGTGGAGGCTGTTTTCAATTATGATCTGCCTCAGGATGACGAGTATTATGTACATAGAATCGGCCGTACAGGTAGAGCAGGCCGCTGTGGAAAGGCATTCTCCTTTGTAAAGGGCAAGGAGGTTTATAAGCTCAAGGACATACAGCGCTACTGCAAGACAAAAATCTATGCACAGCCAATTCCATCATCTGATGATGTTGCCAAAATCAGGGCAGAAAAGATTATGGACCAGATTTCCACCATTATAGATGAGGAAAATCTCACAAGTGTCATTGATATTATAGAGAATCAGATAAATGAGTCAGATTACACGGCAATGGATATAGCGGCGGCATTTTTATACCAGGCTATGGGTGCTTCAGAGATATCCACAGCTGAATCAAAGGACGACTATGATTTCCACAATACAGGAGCTGAGGATGGCATGGTTCGCCTGTTTATCAACGTCGGAAAGAAGGACAAGATAAAGCCGGGCGATATTTTAGGTGCCATTGCAGGCGAGTCAGGCATGCCTGGCAGGCTTGTCGGTGCAATCGACATGTACGACAAGTATACATTTGTTGAGGTGCCGGCTGAGTATGGCAAGGAAGTGCTCAATGCCATGAAGAATGCAAAGATAAAGGGCCGCTCTGTGAACATGGAGCCTGCAAATTCACGATAGCAAAGTCAGGCTTTTCTGATGACGCATCAGCTTTTCTTGTTCTCAGTGGTTCTGAATAGTTACGATGGTTGTATAAAAAAATACCGGGACACAAAATGTGTTGCCCGGTATTTTGATTACTTGTCGTCATCGATTCCCCAATGCTCTTTCATGTAATCTTTTCCCATTCCTCCGCCGATATCATTTTGATTTCTGCGAAGATAATTTACAAATATTCCACCAACAACCGCAAAAATGATAAGTGCTGCAAGTACTACCATATGGTCTCCCTTCTGAAACATGTGTCAAAATTACGCGTCAGCTAGCATCAGCACATGCTTCACAATTGATTTGATTATATTAACCGCAGTCTCCATACCCTCCACTGATATGTGCTCAAACGGGCCGTGGAAGCCGTAGCCGCCGGTACCGAGGTTTGGACAAGGAAGTCCCATGAATGATAAACGTGCACCGTCTGTACCGCCGCGAACCGGGCGTGATAGCGGCTTAAGGCCGTTTTCCTCTATAGCAGCCTTAGCCAGGTCGATAATGTACATGTTGTCCATTATGATTGAAAGCATATTCTCGTAGGAGTGGGTGATTGTCAAAGAAACAGTGCCCTCACCATATTTTTTGTTTATCTCTATCTCAAGAGAGCGGAGAGTATCAAGTCTTTTAGCAAAAAGAGCCTTGTCATGGTCTCGCACAATATATGACAGATGGGCTGAAGCTACATCACCGCTCATATCACACAGATGGTAAAAGCCCTCTCTGCCCTCAGTTGTGGCAGGAGTCTCGTTTGCAGGCAGCGCTGCGGCAATCTCGCAGCCAACCAAAGCAGCATTGACCATGATGTCCTTTGCTTCGCCCGGATGCACATTGACGCCCTTTATGGTAAAGTCAGCGCTTGCGGCATTAAAATTTTCATAGGCCACCTCGCCCTCGTAATCACCGTCCACGGTGTAGGCAAAATCGGCTTCAAAATAGTCCAGATCAAACAAATCCGCACCCTTTCCGACCTCCTCATCGGGGGTAAATCCAACCCAGATATCGCCGTGAGGTGTACCATCTGCGATAATCTGTTCTAAGGCGGTCATAATCTCAGCCACACCGGCCTTGTCATCGGCACCAAGCAGGGTAGTGCCATCTGTGGTAATGAGAGTGCGTCCGGTGAGGGTTTTAAGCTCAGGAAAATCGCTTACTCTCAGGTATTCGCCACTGCCTCTAAGCAGCACATCGCTTCCGTCATAGTGATGCAGCAGCTGTGGCTTGACATTTTCCCCGGAAAAATCAGGTGCAGTATCCATATGTGCAATAAATCCGACCGCTTTTTTGTGCTCCATGCCGGCTGTGGCAGGCAGCAGACCATACACGTAACAATGGTCAGTGAGCACAACCTTGGATAAGCCAAGCTCCTTAAGCTCTGACTCAAGCTCTCTAGCGAGTGCAAATTCCCTGTCACTGCTTGGTATTTTATCACTTGCTTCATCAGATGTGGTGTGATAGCCCACATATTTTAATAATCTTTCTTCTACTTTCATTATCAGTAAATCCTTTCTGAGAGACTTTGGATGGGAAATCTGGAATAAAAAGTCTCTGTATATAGAAAATAATATAGCTTAAAACGGTGTAAAATCAACTGTTTTACAAAAAATCTAAAAAAAATTTTAAAAAATTAAAAAAAAGTGTTGCATTTCTATAAACTATACTATATAATAAATTTCGCGTTAAGGAAAACGCAAACAAATTAATAAACGCGCTTCTAGCTCATTTGGTAGAGCACCTGACTCTTAATCAGGGTGTGCAGGGTTCGAGCCCCTGGAGGCGCACTCAAAGGTACCGGTTTTATGGACGTATGAGCCATAGGGTTGGTGCTTTTTTATTATATCATATGCTTACGCATATGATAGGCCTGCGGCTGATACTTATGCGCATTCGCGCGTGATATAATTCACTACGCTCATTATATCATGGTTAAAGGGTCAAAAGGTATCATGTCATTATTTGGATAGGCTGGCAGCTCAGGCACATAAAAAGTGAAATTAATATTGAAATTTTGAAATAATGAGTTTATACTGTTGAATAGGAAAAAAGTAACATTTGGGAATATGCTTTGGTCGGAGTAAAATATGATGAATGCGGTAGACAAATATTCAACAGACAATATAGCGGATAACGAAATGATAATTGCAGTAGATGACGTGGTAAAGAAGGACTATGACAGTGCGGTTGTACGCATAAAGAAAGCGCTTGCGCGCTTGAAGAGCACCGGTCACGTGGAAAAATATGCAGAGTATCTCAATATCCTGGGATTGGTATATGAGCTTGAGAACGATGAGTCAAAAGCTTTTGAATGTTATCTGGAGAGCCTTGCCACGGCAGAAATTATCCGCTCGAGAGATCTTAAGGCTATGGTTTACAGCAATATCGGTTCAAGCTATAGCAAGATGGGAAGAGATAAGGAAGCGCAGAGATATTTCAACGATGCCAGAGACGAATATGACAGTTCCTCAGAAAAATCTGAAGAATGTCATAAAAGCTGGGTCATGTTTGACTATATAAATCATGCGATTAACGACAGATATGTCGCATTATCTTGAAGCAATCAGCTTGCAGATAGGGTTTCCGACAGCAGAGAATTTCTCCTCGTACTCGGTCATGATGTTGCCCTCATTCATTGCAGCATCATGATGCAGGTCGCGTGTACTGGCGTCGAGGTGCCATTTATCAGAGCTTTCAATCTCTTCCAGAGAGAAGGTGAAGAGGTCCTGGTTGTCAGTCTTGAACTCTATGCGTCCGTCAGGTGCGAGAAACAAATCATATTTGGCAAGAAATTCGCTTGAGGTGAGGCGCCTTCTTGCGTGCCTGTCCTTCGGCCATGGATCGGAAAAGTTCAGGTAAATGCGGTCAACCTCATTACGGTCAAAAATATCCGGAAGAGTTGCGGCATCAATGCACAAAAAGTGCACATTTGGCAGCTCGTCCTCCTGCATTTTTTGTACAGCACGAAGAAGCACACTTGTATATCGTTCGATACCTATATAGTTAATCTCGGGATGAAGCCGTGCCAGATCCATCAGAAATCTGCCCTTTCCCATACCAACCTCTATATGAATCGGATTATTGTTTCCTAAAAAATTATGCCAATTTCCTTTTAATTCTACAGGCTCCTTTATGCAATAAGGGCTGTTGTCGATGACTTCACCGGCGCCCGGGATATTTCTAAGTCTCATGTAAATCTCCTTATAAAAACGTAAAATTTCATATAGATAATACCCTACAATTGTGTGGGTGTCAAAATAAAATGACAAAATACGTTGCACATGCCCTTGATAACATGTTTTTCATACATTATAATTAGAAATAGTACATTTTTGGTTATAGTACTGAACAGCTACCCAATTTTAGAATTAATAGGAACAGATATGAAGCATAAAATTATAAATTTAAAAAAATCAGGAATACTAATAATGGCAGTGTTTGCTATGGTCACGACGCTTTGTGCGAGACCGCTTATGGCATTTGCGGATGGTGATGACACATACTGGCCGGAGGGACCGCAGATAAATTCACCGTGCGCCGTGGTGATGGAGGTCAATACAGGTACGGTGCTATATGAGAAAAATTCACACGAAAAGCATTATCCTGCAAGTATCACAAAGATCCTCACCACATATCTGACTATACTCAACTGCAAGATGGATGAGAAGGTTACATTCTCAAAAGAGGCGGTGAAGGAGAGCAGTGATGGTTCGTCGAGCATCAAGAGGGATGTGGGCGAGGAGATGACCATGGAGCAGACACTATATGGAGTTATGCTTGAGTCGGCAAACGAGTGCGCATATGCTGCAGCAGAGCATACAGGCAAAAAGCTTGGGGGAGATTACAGCACATTTATTGATCTGATGAACAAGGAAGCCAAAGAATTAGGCTGTACAGATACACATTTCAACAATGCAAATGGTCTGCCAGATGAAAATCACTGGACAAGCGCATTCGATATGGGGCTTATCGCGTGTGCGGCATACAGGAATGACGAGTTTCGAAAGATTACAGGCACAAAGACCTATATTATACCACCTACAAACAAGCATACCGAGGATACTCCGCTTTACAATCATCATGCGATGCTGCATCCATTTAAGTCGTATTCACAGTTTGTAAATCAGGATTGTACCGGCGGCAAGACCGGCTACACTTCAGTGGCTAACAGCACGCTTGTCACTTATGCGGAGAAGGATGGCTTGACGCTGTGCGTGGTTATTATGAATGCGCAGTCGCCTGATCAGTATGCAGACACAAACACGCTGCTCAATTACTATTTCAGTAACTTCAAGGCACTAAACATAGCTGAAAATGAAAACAGCGCAGCTACTGACAATACGCCGGATCTAGGCGTGATGAATGAGCACGGCATGTATGCAAAGGTGTCGGAAAACTATGTTGTTTTGCCAAACAACGCGGATTTTTCAAGCGTTAAAAGGGAAGCTACTGACATGAAGTCCGACAACAAGGATGCTCTTGCTACGGTCAGATACAAGTATGGTGATCATGTGGTAGGCTGTGTGGATCTGCTGAAATCAGGAGCAAAGGTCGATCTGTCGTACTTTGATGAGAACAGCAGACAGAACGTGGAAAGTGATATAATAAGGATAAAGCCGGTATATTTTCTCTGGGTGCTCGTACTTATCGCAGTGATTCTTCTTAGCATTTTCATGCTTAGAAGAATATCAGACAATATATATGTGCTGAAACACAAATGGAGCATTAAGAAGAAGCAGCGTGAGCGTTTCAGGGAGCACAAGCTTGAGAGAAAGCAGCGCAGAAGGAGAGACAATCTGAAGTTCAGCGGCCGACATAAATATTAATACATTTTTATTATGACATTATAGATGGAGGCAGAAATGAGTGATGAAAGATGCGCCCTCGTGCTTGAGGGTGGAGCAATGAGAGGTATGTATACAGCCGGAGTACTCGACTGTTTTATGGACCATGATATTAGCTTTGATGCTGTTATCGGTGTTTCGGCGGGAGCACTTTTTGGAGTGAATCTGCTGTCAAAGCAGCGCGGCAGGGTTATACGATACAATAAGAGGTTTAACAGTGACAAAAATTATATGGGTATCAGGCCGCTTCTTAGGGAGAAAAACATAGTGAGCACGAAATATGCCTATGATATAGTACCAAGAGAGCTTGACCCGTTTGATGATGAAGAATATAAGAAGTCGGATATCCCATTTTATGCGGTTGTGACGAATATCAGGACGGGTAAGCCTGAATATGTGCAGATAAAGAGTGTTTTTGACCAGATGGATGTGCTCAGGGCATCGGGCTCCATGCCTGTAGTGTCAAAGCCTGTGAAGCTGGGGAATGAGTGGTATCTGGATGGCGCGGTGACGGACAGTATTCCATATGAGCATATGCTCGATATGGGCTATGACAGAGTGGTTGTCGTGCTGACAAAGCCGGCAGACTATATAAAAAAACCTATGCCAAGGTTATTTACATCGGTATACAAAAAGCGTTTTCCGAGGTTTTATGAGGCATTTTCAAACAGGCATATCATGTACAATTATCAGCTTGAGCATCTTAAGGAGCTTGAAAAGCAGGGCATTGCCGAGGTGTTAAGGCCGTCGGAGCACATTAAAATAAGCAAGGTAGAAAAGGATCCTAATAAGCTTGAGAGCCTGTATCAGCTTGGATTACGTGATGCTGAGAGGCTTTTGGCAGATAAGCATGGCATGAAAATATAGAATGATTAAAAGGCTGAAAAGTAATAAATGTGACACGAGGGATGGAGAAGCGGTAATGAACATACAACAGGTAAAGACTATCATAGCTGATGCCATGGAAAAGCATAACGGAATAGTGAAAAAAGAAGAGCTTACAAGGCTTGGTATAGACTACAGGCGGATTGACACGCTTGTCAGGGAGGGGAAGCTTGTCCGCATCAGAAACGGCTATTACACCGACCGCGTGGATGATTTTTCTGAGGATGCACTTGTCGCGGCACTCTTTCCGGATGCAATGCTTTGCATGGAAAGTGCACTTTACGCCTATGGCTATATAAAGGAGAAGCCATACGGATGGACGCTTGCCGTGGACAAAAACACATCAAAATCGCGTTTTAAGATGGACTATCCCAGAATCATTCCGTTTTATACGGAGCCCACAGCACTTATGCTTGGAGCCACAACCATTGAGCTTGGAGGCAATACCTTTGGAATCTATGATAAAGAACGTGTGATATGCGACTGCCTGAAGTATGAGTCGAGACTGGACCGCAATGATTTCAAGGCAGCTGTACAGTCGTACATAGCGGATACGGACAAGGATATTTCCGTGCTCATGGATTACGCAAGGGCGAGGCGCGTGGTAAAGAAGGTGCAAAGCTTCATAGGAGTATGGTTGTAGTGAGGGTAGATTTAAGACATATAAGCGATGAGAAAAAATTATCGTACAGCGATGTGTTATGGCAGTACGTGAAGCAGGATTTTCTCTGGCGCATAAATAATGCCGGTCTGGGAAAAGTGCTGTGGCTTCAAAAGCCGTATTTTGCAACAGGAGAAAAGCTGGCGTTTTATTATGTATATGGCAGCCCCGGTGGCAGGGCAGAGGATAATGGTACGCCGTTTGATGTACTGCGCAATATCATTATAGGCAATGCAGGGCTTAACAGTCATAGTGATGTGGTATGGACTGATACAGTATCATCTAAGCAGGCAGCAAAGGCATCAGCTAATGCACCGGACGGCAGTGATATAAAGCCGCTTATACATACGTGGAATCTAAGCGCTATGTGTGACGGTGAAAAAGTGCCGTTTGCAGTGAGGCTTGAGCGTCTGGATGAAGCGGATGCAGGAGTTCCCATGACTAAAAATATTGTTTTTATGAACAGCTTTTATGGAGACGCAGATGTTTGTATTTTTTCGCCTGAATCCAGGCTCGGAGAACAGCTGTTTGAGATAATGGATAAGCTTGAACTGGTTAGCGATATGAAACCATATGGTGATGCATATGAGATACTTAAGAGATATTCGGTCAGCGGAAGGCAGATAATTGATATTTTTAAGGTTAGAGCGAAAAATAAGCCGAAGACAGTGAGCATGCACCGGCTTGAGCAGGTGTATGGCTATCGCAGCTATGCTTATATGAGAAGGCGCTGGGAGCGGTATTGTAAGAGGCTGACACGACAGCAGAGGGCATATGCGAATGCAGGCTGGGAGGAGACGCTTGATTTGATACTTGATTTCCTCACACCGGTCTGGAGCGCGTTTTGCAATGATGAAATATTTTATGATGACTGGATGCCGGAGCTTGGAAGATTTCTTGGCTAAAAAGGATATATAGGTACTTAAATGGAAAAAGAACTGATAAATAATTCACAATCAAATATTTATCCGTTTCACATGCCGGGGCATAAGCGCCGTGGCAGTGATATAGGTGCAGGGCTGGACCCGTATGCTATTGATATCACAGAGATAGACAATTTTGACAATCTGCACCACGCTGAGGGCATTATAAAGGAGGCACAGGCTGAGGCAGCGGCACTTTACGGTGCAAAGCGTGCATATTTTCTTATAAACGGAAGCACCTGCGGTATACTGGCAGCAGTATCTGCGGCCACCAAAAGGGGAGACAAGGTGCTTGTAGCAAGGAACTGTCACAAGGCGGTGTATCATGCGCTTTACTTAAGGCAGCTTCACCCGGTGTTTATATACCCTGAAATTACACGGACAGGGCTGCAGGGGCAGATAACCGAGGCACAGATAAGGGCGGCATTTGATGAAAATCCCGACATAAAAGCGGTTGTGATAACCTCACCTACATACGATGGTGTGGTTTCCGATGTGGCGGCAATCGCCTCTGTGGCACATGAACATGGAGCTTTGCTCATAGTTGACGAGGCACATGGCGCGCACTTTGGCTTTGGAGGCGGCTTCCCTCAAAATGCCATAGCGCTCGGGGCAGATGCGGTCATAGTGAGTCTGCACAAGACGCTTCCGGCATTTACACAGACGGCGCTTTTACTGCTGGGTGGGATGCGTGAAGCTGCAGTGGAGAAGTTTCTCGGCATTTATGAGACAAGCTCACCGTCATATGTGCTTATGACAGGCATAGAGCGCTGCATACACTATGTGCGCGATAACAAAGAGACAGCATTTGCACAGCTTAGGAGCAGACTTGACAGATTTTATCAGAAGGTCAGCGGACTTTCGCATCTGAACGTGGTCAGAAAAAGTGATTTTTCTGCTGACGAGGCATATGATTTTGACGAGTCAAAGATTATTATATTTACGAAAGAGGCTATGAATGGACATACGCTGCTTGAGCTTCTGCTCAAAAAATATGAGCTGCAGCTTGAGATGGCAGCGGGCAATTATGTACTGGCGCTGACATCTGTCATGGATACGGATGAGGGCTTTGACAGGCTTGCGGATGCTTTGATTGAAATAGACAGCCAGCTCGAAAAATATAAGTCTGATTTTGAAGAGTTTTATGATATATTAAAGCAGGAGGGTGTGGTACATAAATTTTACCTGCCGGTCAAAATGGATACAACTATATACCAAAAGCTGCCTGCCGTAATGGAAATGTATGATGCATATGATGCAGACCATCAGACGGTCTATGCCTTTAAGGCAAGCGGGAAGGTGAGCGGTGCCTTTATAAATATATATCCGCCGGGGATACCGCTTGTGGTGCCGGGAGAGATAATGAACGACAAGCTCATAAATGATGTAATAAAGGCTGTAAATTCAGGTCTTGAAGTGGATGGCCTGTATTTTGATCCGGATGCCAATATGTGGAAGTTTGTTGCGGTGCTGTAAGCAACAGTTTGACATAGCAAACAATCATATTTATACTAATTAAAATATAAGAGGTTTACAGATGGGTAAGATTTTCTGCGTGATGGGAAAAAGCGCATCAGGCAAGGACACTATATACAATAAAATACTGCAGGATGATTCCCTAATGCTTAGCAGGATTATCCCGTATACCACTCGCCCGATAAGGGACGGAGAGACACAGGATAAGGATTATCATTTCTGCAATGAAGAGGATGTAAAAAGGCTTAGTGAACAGGGGAGCATCATAGAGCTTCGTGAGTACAATACAGTGTACGGCGTGTGGAAATATTTCACGGTAAACGATGATGATATAGACCTTCGCTGCAAAAGCTATCTGACAGTCGGAACACTGGAGTCTTATACAAAGATACGCGATTATTTTGGCAGTGACAAGGTACTGCCAATCTATGTGGAGGTGGAGGATGGCGACCGTCTGATACGCGCCATTCACCGGGAAAAGGGGCAGCAGGTACCTAAATATGAGGAGATGTGCCGTCGTTTTCTGGCGGACGCATCAGATTTCTCTGAGGAGAAGCTGCATGAGGCGGGGATTACACGCCGTTTCATAAATGATGATATGGATACTGTGCTTGCCGAGATTTCAGCATACATACGACAGAGTTCCTAATTGAAGAGCAGGAAAATGGTTACGGCCTGCACATAAGTGTAACCGGAAACGAATAAGGAGGCAGCCTCATGGCAGTCAGAGTAAATGAAGTAAATCAGGTGACACAGGTTCCTGATGCACAAAAAACACAGGCCGGTGACGGCTCGTTCAAATTCACACTGGCCAGCGCCATAACAGACGCTGATCTCCAGGCAAAGGTAGATGCGCTGATGCAGGATATCACAGCACAGGGCAACAGAATAGCCGAGCATATGGACATCAGGGACATGAAGCGATATCGCGGGCTCATAAAGGATTTTTTAAATGAGGTGGTCTACAGATCCCATAAATTTTCCAGAGAAAATTTCCTCGACAGGAGAGGAAGGCACAGAGTTTATGGTATAATAAGACTGATAGACAGCAATCTGGACGAGCTGGCATCAGAGCTGGTGGAGGATGAGAAGGATCATCTGTCCATACTGGCAAGAATCGGAGAGATACGCGGACTGTTGCTTGATATACTCACGTAGGAGATTAAAAGCTATAACAGACGCAGGCAGAATAAAACGGAGGCAGCAGCTATGGCAGGATTTAAGGATATAGTAGGAAATGAGCAGATAATAGAGCATCTGCAAAATGCCATATCAATGGGAAAGGTCTCACATGCATATATAATAAACGGACCACAGTTGTCCGGCAAAATGATGATAGCCGAGGCATTTGCCAGGGCACTGCAGTGTGAGAAGGAGGGCACAGACGGTTGTGGAGAGTGCAAATCGTGCCATCAGGCAGACGACCACAATCATCCTGATATAATATACGTAAGTCATGAAAAGCCCAACAACATATCGGTTGACGATATCAGGACACAGCTAAACAACGATATAGTGATAAAGCCGTACAGCAGTAAATACAAGATTTACATAGTGGATGAGGCTGAAAAAATGAACCAGCAGGCGCAGAACGCGCTTTTAAAGACAATAGAGGAGCCACCGGCATATGCGGTCATCATGCTTCTCACCACCAATGCAGACAGCTTTCTGCAGACCATCAGGTCGCGCTGCATCACACTCAATATGAAGTCGGTAAAGGACGAGGTGATTAAGGCATATCTGATGAACGAAAAGCATATTCCGGATTATCAGGCAGATATCAGTGCCGCATTTGCACAGGGCATAGTCGGAAAGGCTGTTAAGCTCGCCTCATCAGACGAGTTCAACGAGCTAAAGGAGTCAGCACTGTCGCTTATAAAGCGCCTCGATGACATAGATTTGTACGAGCTGGGCGCAGCGGTAAAGCAGATAGCTGAGTACAAGCTTCAGGTGCAGGATTATTTTGACCTGATTATGGTGTGGTACAGAGATGTGCTGTATATGAAGGCGACAAACGATGTTAACGGACTCATATTCAAGGATGAGGTCTATGATATAAAGAAACAGGCAGCAAAGCATTCCTATCAGGGAATCGAGGCAATACTTGAGGCGCTTGAGAAGGCAAAGATAAGAATTAACGCAAACGTTAATTTTGACCTGGTAATTGAGCTGCTGCTTATGACCATAAAGGAGAACTAATCACATGACAAAAATAGTTGGTATCAGATTCAGGACAGCAGGCAAAATATATTACTTTGACCCGGCTGATTTCGACCTCGACATGGCAATGCATGTTATCGTGGAGACAGCAAGAGGCATAGAGATGGGAACTGTCCTCATTCCGCCGAAGGAGGTGGAGGATGACCAGGTGGTTTCACCGCTTAAGCCTGTCATCAGAGTGGCAACCGACGAGGATGAGAAAACGGTTGAGAGAAATAAGGAAAAGGAAAAAGAGGCATTTGCCATCTGCAAGGAAAAAATTATCAAGCACGGACTTGAGATGAAGCTGGTGGATGCAGAGTATACCTTTGACGGAAATAAGCTGCTGTTTTACTTTACAGCGGACGGCAGAATTGACTTTAGAGAGCTCGTAAAGGATCTGGCAGCGGTATTCCGCACCAGAATAGAGCTTCGTCAGATCGGTGTCAGGGATGAGACCAAGATGATGGGCGGCATCGGAATCTGCGGCAGACCACTGTGCTGTCATTCTTATATGGCAGATTTTGTGCCGGTTTCCATCAAGATGGCAAAGGAGCAGAATCTCTCGCTCAATCCGACCAAGATATCCGGTGTGTGCGGAAGACTTATGTGCTGCCTCAAGTATGAGCAGGATACATATGAGTATCTGAACAGCAGAATGCCATCGGTAGGAGAAAAGGTCAAGACACCTGAGGGAATCATCGGAGAGGTCAAGTCAGTCAGCGTGCTCAGGCAGCTTGTGCGTGTTGTCATCGACAATGGCGAGGAGAAGGAGCTTCGTGAGTACACTGTAGATGATCTGCGATTAAAGCCACGCCAGAGAAAGGATGTAAAGCTCACCGAGGAGGAACTTCGCGAGCTCAAGGATCTCGAGGATAGCGGCGACGAGACGATGGAGGACAAGCCACAGGAGAAGCCACAGAGAAACCGTGGACGCCGTGACAACAAAAATGAATATCGCGAGCGCCGTGATAAGCGTGACAACAGAGAAAGACGTCCGTACAGGGCGGACATAGAGGCAGCGGAAGCTTCTGCAAGTGAAGCAAATGAAGTAGATGCTGCAAATGCCGGCAGAGAAAATAAGGACGGTTACAAAAAGCCGTACAAGGGCGGCAAAAACAGACCAAACAAGCAGAAATACAACCGCAACAAGGATTACAAGAACAAAAACTATAATAAAGATTACAACAGGGACAAAGACAATGGAAGCACTGATACACAGTAATGAGCGACTGGACGATTTGTGCCGCAAGGGCTATAGGCTCATACAGGATCCAAAGCTGTTCTGCTTCGGCATAGACGCTGTGCTTTTATCTGACTATGCAAAGGTAAAGCGCGGTGAGCGTGCTGTGGATTTGTGTACAGGAAATGGTGTGATTCCGATACTTCTTGAGGCAAAGAACAACGGAGAGCATTACAGCGGGCTTGAGCTTCAGCCTCAGTGTGCTGATCTGGCGAAAAGAAGTGTGAAATATAACCATCTTGAGGACAAAGTGACCATAGAAGAGGGCGATGTGTGCAATGCATCAGAGCTTTTCGGGCGCGAGTCCGTGGAGGTGGTGACGGTAAATCCGCCGTATATGATAGGTCAGCACGGTATCAAAAATGCAGACGATGCCATGACAATAGCACGCCACGAGGTCAGGTGCACACTTGACGATATAGTCAGGGAAAGCGCAAAAATGCTCAAATTCAATGGGCGTTTTTACATGGTTCACAGACCATTCAGGCTGGCAGAGATCTTTAGCACGATGATGAAATATCATATCGAGCCAAAGCGCATGCGTCTTGTACATCCCTACGCGGACAGGGAGCCGAACATGGTGCTCATAGAGGGGTTAAAGGGCGGCAAAAGCCGTATCACCATCGAAAAACCGTTAGTTGTATACAAGGAGCCTAATGTATACACGGATGAGATATATGAGATATACGGCGATAAGCCCCGGAATAACGGAAAATAAACAGGAGAATCATATGACAGGAACACTGTATCTGTGCGCAACTCCGATAGGAAATCTGGAGGACATCACATTCCGTGTGCTGCGCACACTTAAGGAGGTAGACCTCATCGCAGCGGAGGATACGAGAAACTCCATAAAGCTGCTCAATCATTTTGAGATAAAGACACCCATGACAAGCTATCATGAGTTTAACAAGATAGATAAAGCCTACCAGCTTGTGGCAAAGCTTAAGGAGGGCAAAAATATAGCCCTCATCACTGATGCAGGAACACCCGGCATTTCTGACCCGGGTGAGGATATCGTGCGCATCTGCTACGAGGAGGGCGTGCCTGTTACCTCGCTTCCCGGGGCGGCAGCGTGCATTACAGCACTTACCATGTCGGGCAGGCCGACCAGGCGGTTTGCGTTTGAGGCATTTTTGCCGAGGGATAAAAAGGAACGCGCGCGCGTCATTGAGGAGCTTAAAAACGAGACTCGGACAATCATCATCTACGAGGCGCCTCATCATCTCATAAAGACGGTCACAGAGCTTTACAATGCGCTCGGAGACAGAGAGCTTACCGTGTGCAGGGAGCTTACGAAAAAGCACGAGGAAAAGGTGCAGACTACATTTTCGGAGCTTTTGGAGCGTTCAAGGACACAGGAGCCAAGAGGCGAGTATGTGCTTGTAATCTGTGGCAGAAACGTGGCTGAAATAGCAAAGGAGCAGCAGGAAAGCTGGGAAGCCATGCCGCTTGAAGCGCATATGGCACACTATGAGTCACAGGGCATCGACAGAAAGGAAGCCATGAAGCTCGTGGCAAAGGACAGAGGTGTCAGCAAGAGGGATATATACAAACAGCTTCTGTAAGCTGACAATAATACATTCTGCAGCAAATAGTTAGGATTGGATATGAACGATATAAAACATGACATAAAAAAACGACATAAGAACCTGACAGAGTTCAGATACATCGCAGTTGGATTTTTTCTGACAATATTATCAGGGGCAATAATGCTGAGCCTTCCGTTTTCTTCAAGAGACGGACAATGGACTAATTTTCTTGACTCACTTTTTACGGCAACAAGCGCAACCTGTGTGACAGGTCTTGTTGTGTTTGACACCTTCAGACACTGGAGTATCATAGGGCAGCTTGTAATTCTGGTGCTGATTCAGATAGGAGGCATGGGCTTCATCTCAATCGGTGTGGCATTTTCCATGCTTCTGCACAAAAAAATCGGACTTAGACAGAGGGATCTGATGCAGGAGAGCGTCAATGCACTCGAGATTGGTGGAATAGTAAGGCTTTTCAGCGTGATAATAAGGGGAACCTTCCTTATCGAAGGCATAGGAGCGGTGCTTTTAGCAATCCGCTTCATACCGGATTTTGGCATATTAAGAGGCATATATTTCTCGGTATTCCATTCGATATCTGCATTTTGCAATGCAGGCTTTGATTTGATGGGCATCAACGAGGAGTACTCATCGTTTACAAAATATGTCGCAGATCCGTTAGTCAATATCACAATTATGCTGCTTATCATCATAGGTGGTATCGGTTTTACCATATGGAATGAGGTCAGAACCAAAAAGCTTAAGTTTAGCAGATACTCGCTCCACGCCAAGATAGTAATATCAACCACACTGATACTTGTCTTCGGTGGCGGACTGTTTATGTATATTTTTGAAAAAAGTAATACCATAGCAGGCATGGATACACCGGGTGCCATATTTGCATCGTTATTCGGCTCGGTTACGGCGAGAACGGCAGGCTTCAATACAGTAGACACAGCAGCACTGACACAGGAGAGCAAGCTTTTGACTATAGTGCTCATGTTCATAGGAGGAAGCCCGGGCTCGACAGCCGGCGGAATCAAAACCACAACCATGGCGGTCATGATAATCTATATTGTTTCTTATATGAGAGGAAGCAACGGCTGCAATGTGTTTGGCAGGAAAATAAGCAGTGAGGTAATCAAAAAGGCCGGAATGGTGCTTATCATCAATCTGGTGCTTGGACTTACAGCGGTGATAGCTATACTTGCCACATCCAATATGAAGATGGACGATGTACTGTTTGAGGTATACTCTGCAATCAGTACGGTCGGCATGACAACAGGCATCACAAGAGATTTAAATACAGTAGGACGCATAATTATCATAATTATGATGTATTGTGGAAGAATCGGAAGCATGACCTTTGTGCTTTCGTTTGTGCATAGACCGGATAAAGCCAATATAGAGCTTCCGGAGGAAAAAGTTATCATAGGATAAGGAGAAACGCAATGAAATCAATTTTAATTATTGGAATGGGTAAATTCGGACACCATCTGTGTGCGGATTTGATAAAAAACGGAAATGACATTATGGTGATGGACAAGGACGAGGCCAAGGTCAGGGATTTAATCTATGACGTGACCAAGGTGCAGATAGGTGACTGTACCGACCCACAGGTAGTAAAAGCACTCGGAATCAACAATTTCGATTTGATTTTTGTATGCATCGGCACCAATTTCCAGAGCTCGCTTGAGATAACAAGTCTCGTGAAGGAGATGGGCGGAAAATACGTCATCAGCAAGGCAAACAGGGATGTGCATGCCAAGTTCCTGCTTCGAAACGGTGCGGATGAGGTTATCTATCCTGACCGCGACATGGCAGAGAGAGTGGCAAAGAAATACAGCGCCAACCATGTGCTTGATTATGTGGCATTAAACGATGATTACTCAATCTACGAGATAAATCCACCTGAAGGCTGGGTGGGAAAGAGCATCAAGGAAAATAATGTGCGCCAGAAATACAATGTAAATATCGTTACAGTAAAGGAAGCCGGAAAGAATCGCGTGCTTCCGCTGCCGGACTACGTGTTCAAGGCAGACGATGCAGTGATGGTGCTTGGACTGAATGCAGATGTGGACAAGCTGGTGCGCAAGCTATAAAAGTGTGGCTCAAAAAATAATAGGCAGTAATTTAAAGAAGAAAAGAAGAAAGGATGGACAAATATGGGTAACAATGACAGCAGTGTAGAAACATTTTTGCAGTGGATAAAGGCTTCGGATAATATTGTATTTTTCGGCGGAGCAGGTGTATCAACCGAGAGTGGCATACCTGATTTCAGAAGTGTGGACGGACTTTATAATCAGAAGTATGACTACCCGCCAGAGACCATCCTGAGCCATACATTTTACAGGAAGCATCCGCAGGAGTTTTACCGATTCTACCGTGACAAGATGCTCTGCCTTGATGCAGAGCCAAATATCACGCATTACAAGCTGGCAGAGCTTGAAAAAGCAGGAAAGCTTAAGGGTGTTGTGACGCAGAACATAGATGGACTGCACCAGAAGGCCGGCAGCAAAAACGTAATGGAGCTGCATGGCAGTGTGCTGAGAAACTACTGTGAGAGATGCTTGCAGTTTGTAAGCGCAGAGGAAATCCTACACTCAACAGGAGTGCCAAAATGCCCAAAGTGCGGCGGCCCTGTAAAGCCCGATGTCGTATTGTACGAGGAGGGCTTAAATCAGAAAACGCTTGAGGATGCAATCTACTACATCAGTCATGCCGATGTGCTCATAGTAGGCGGTACGTCACTTGCGGTATATCCGGCGGCAGGCCTCATAGACTATTACAATGGAAATAAGCTTGTGCTTATCAACAAGTCCACCACACCGATGGACGCAAGAGCAGACCTTCTGATACAGCAGGGACTGGGCTCTGTATTTGAGCAGATAGAGGTGTAAACAGAGGATAATACACAGCACATTAAATGGCAGGCATAGGTAGAAGAGGAATATAGAATGGATAAATACGCAGTAGGAGATATCGTAAAACTGAAAAAACCACATCCGTGCGGCAGCAGCGAGTGGGAAATCATGCGTGTCGGCGCAGACTTCCGTCTGAAATGCATGGGCTGCGGACACCAGGTTATGGTGCCAAGGAAGCTGGTCGAGAAAAATGACCGCGGTCTCACCAAGAAGCAGGCTTAGTTAGATAGAAACAAAGTAGAATAGTAAAAACAGAGGTGCAGTTTACTGCACCTCGTCTTTTTATATAAACTAAATTCAGCCACAGAGTAAGGGACGTGCGCCGCGGGCAGGGGGAGGGCACAGGCATACTTCCGCAAGAGCGCATAGCGAAGCTGCTTAGAGGCTGTAGAATTGTGCTACGAAGCACAGAAATGCCCCGGCATGGAAGCCGGGGCAAGGAGCTATCGAGCCATGGATGGCGAGTAGCGACGGTTTCGTCAGGCATAGAAAACCAAAATCACAATTCGTACAGCCACTTAGCAGCGAAGCGTAGCTCACGCGGAAGTATGCCTGTGCCCTCCCCCTGTCCGCGGCGCACGTTCCGACCTAATAAAAAAATAAAGAAAAATGAAAAAACCCCTTGAAAAGTACCACGATTCATGTTATTATCTAGACTCGTGATATAAAATTCCTTGCTCATAATCAGATTTATGAGCCAGAGACCAAAAGGAGGTAACATTCGCATGAACAAATATGAATTAGCACTCGTCGTTAGTGCAAAGATCGAGGATGATGCGAGAACAGCAGTAGTCGAGAAGGCAAAAGAGTACATCACACGTGCCGGCGGTACTGTTACAGAAGTTGAGGAGGCTGGTAAGAAGAGATTAGCTTACGAGATTCAGCACATGACTGAGGCCTTTTATTACTTCATCCAGTTCGATGCTGAGGGAACAGTCCCAGCAGAAATCGAGCAGGACGTTCGTATCATGGACAATGTTCTTCGTTTCTTATGCGTTAGAAAAGACGAGGCATAGTATAAGAAAATAGGAGATTGTATTATGAACAAAGTAATACTTATGGGTAGATTAACCAGAGACGCAGAAATCCGCTATGCCCAGGGGGATAACTCACTTGCAATAGCAAGATTTTCACTTGCAGTAGACAGACGCTACAGCAAGAATGCAGAGGAGCAGTCAACGGATTTCATCAACTGCGTAGCTTTTGGAAAGATAGCAGAATTTTTTGAGAGATTTGGCCGTAAAGGAACAAAATTTGTTGTTGAAGGCCGAATCCAGACCGGCAGCTATACAAACAAGGACGGACAGAAGGTATACACCACTGACGTCGTGGTTGAGAATGCAGAGTTTGCAGAGTCTAAATCAGCCGCATCAGGAAATGCAGGCGGATTTGCACCGGCAGACAGACCTGCACCTAGCCAGGCTGCTGGGGATGGCTTCATGAACATTCCGGACGGAATCGACGAGGAGCTTCCATTCAATTAGTAGTGTCCACGAGGACAAATATTCAAGGAGGTAACAAAAATGGCTTACAATAAATCAGCTGATGGTTCATCAATGAAGAGAAGACCAATGCGTAGAAGAAAAAAAGTCTGCGTATTCTGTGGAAAAGACAATGTCATTGATTACAAAGATACAAACAAATTAAAGAGATACATCTCTGAGAGAGGAAAAATCCTTCCACGCCGTATCACAGGAAACTGTGCAAAGCACCAGAGAGCTCTTACAGTAGCAATCAAGAGAGCACGTCATCTTGCTCTTATGCCATACGTTTGCGAATAAGATAAATGTATGATAAATCCCGACTACCGGATGGTGGTCGGGATTTTTTAGGTTAAAAATGTTTTATGTTTAAAAAATTAATATTTGTTGCATAATCAAATTACATAGTATAAAATGAATATAAAACAAATACTAATAAAAAGGGAGGGTTCAAATGGATACATACATTGTTTTCTGGTTGGCAGCCACCGTAGTTTTTGTTTTAGTTGAGCTTATGACAGTCGGGCTCACATCCATATGGTTTGCGGCAGGCTCATTTGTAGCGTTTATAATCGCACTGCTTGGCGGCAATGTCGTGGTACAGGGAATTGCATTTATACTCGTTTCAGTCGTGCTTTTAGCTCTCACAAAGCCATGGGCCGGGAAGTACATCAATTCCAGGACAGTGAAGACAAACGTGGACAGTCTGGTCGGAGAAAGAGCTGTGCTCACCGAGGATGCTGACAGCATGAAGCAGACGGGAAAAGCCGTTGTAAACGGTCAGGAGTGGACAGTCAGACCGCAGGACGAGACCCAGGTCATAAGAAAAGGCGAGCTTATCGAGGTAGTAAAGATAAGCGGAGTAAAACTAATTGTAAAAAGGGTAAAGGAGGCTTAACCGGAAATGGAAGGATTAATAGCACTTGCAGTGTTACTCGTAATCGTACTTATAGTACTGGTAAACTGCATCAAAATCGTGCCACAGGCACACGCAATGGTAATTGAGCGTTTGGGAGGATATCTCACTACATGGAGCGTAGGACTTCACCTCAAGGTGCCATTTATCGACAGAATAGCAAAGAGAGTCATCTTAAAGGAGCAGGTGGTAGATTTCCCGCCACAGCCTGTAATCACAAAGGATAATGTAACAATGCAGATAGACACTGTAGTATATTTCCAGATTACAGATCCAAAGCTCTACGCATACGGCGTAGAGAATCCAATCATGGCAATTGAGAACCTCACAGCCACAACACTTCGTAACATTATCGGAGACTTAGAGCTTGATGAGACACTCACCAGCCGTGAGACAATCAACACCAAGATGCGCGCAACACTCGATGTGGCAACAGATCCATGGGGCATCAAGGTAAACCGTGTCGAGCTCAAGAACATCATACCTCCAAAGGCCATCCAGGATGCCATGGAGAAGCAGATGAAGGCAGAGCGTGAGAGACGAGAGGCCATTCTTCGTGCAGAGGGTGAGAAAAAATCAACAATCCTTGTTGCAGAGGGAAATAAAGAGTCAGTCATCCTCGATGCCGAGGCTGAAAAGCAGGCAGCCATCCTTCGCGCAGAGGCAAAGAAGGAGGCAACAATCCAGGAGGCAGCAGGTCAGGCAGAGGCTATCCTCAAGATACAGCAGGCCAATGCAGACGGACTTCGCATGTTGAAGGAGGCAAATCCGGATAACGCAGTACTCCAGATAAAGAGCTTAGAGGCATTTGCCAAGGCCGCAGACGGCAAGGCTACAAAGATAATCATCCCATCAGAGATTCAGGGGATTGCAGGTCTTACAAAGTCAATTGCAGAGATAGCTGCGGATAAGATTGAGAAGTAATTATATTTAATCAAAATGAATACCGGAAGATGAGAGCACACAAAAAGCATCGCATGTATCGTATCAGATATATGCGGTGCTTTTTAGACTGCACAGAATTGTATTAAGATTCTCTCTGCTACACAGAAATGCCATATATTCCTCATAATCATAACTACGGTTCACACCTAACAGTGTGAACAGCAACGATTTGAGTATAACTGATAAATATAGTACTAGGAATAATCCCCACAAAGTGGTATACTCTCTAGTAGGTATATCAATCGATGCGGGCTGCACAAAGGTGTGGCCGGTAACTATTAATTTGTAGTACATTCTCGAAACCGCAACCGTTGCACCGGCAGCATCAGCGCAACGCAGCGGGGATAAGGAGAGTAAAATGAAGAAAAAAATAAAATTCAAAGGCAGACTGAAAAGCTACATGTGCTGGCCGCTATATCTGACGTTTGTGTGGATATGTGCTGACGGAATAGCACTGCGCTATGACAGAAGGCTTGGCTATGGCATGGTAGGCTTTACAGTGTTTTACTTTGCGCTCGTGCTGTTTTTGTATGTCAGAAGCAAGTCAGTCGTTGCAAATGAGCTGATAAGCTTTGCAACACAGTATTCATCGGTGCAGAAGAGGCTGCTTAATGAGTTTGAGGTGCCGTATGCCCTGCTAGAGTACTCCGGCAAGATACTCTGGGTAAATGACAAATTCTCAGAGCTAATGGGTGTGGATAAAAACTATCACAAATCCATCACGACACTTTTTCCGACAGTGACCAGAGAGCTTCTCACCAAGAGTGATGCGCCGACAGACTTCAAGATAGTAAATGAGGAGGAGGACAGCATAGTTCGTCTGTCTGTCAAACGAATATATTTCAACTCAATCGCAGAGGAAAATGAGATAATCGACACAAATGAAGCAGACCAGTTTTTGACGGCGCTGTACGTATTTGATGAGTCGGAGCTTTATCACTGCAAGAAGGAAATCACAGAGCAGAAGCAGGTCTCAGCGCTTGTATATATTGACAACTATGATGAGGCGCTCGACAGCATAGAGGATGTAAAGAGGTCACTGCTCGTTGCACTTATCGATAGGCGTGTAAACCAGTATTTTGCCAAGTATGACGGACTTGTCAGAAAGATAGAAAACGACAAATACTTCGTGGTGTTCAAGTACAAGTACCTTGACAGCATGAAGGAGGACAAGTTCAAGGTGCTCGACGAGGTTAAGGCTATAAAGGTCGGCAACGAGATGGCGGTCACACTCAGTATCGGAATCGGTATAAAGAGCGATAAGTATAATGAAAACTACGTATATGCGCGAAATGCCATAGATTTGGCCCTCGGACGAGGCGGTGATCAGGTAGTTATAAAGGATCACGATGATATCCTGTATTTTGGCGGCAAGTCAAAGCAGGTGGAGAGCAAGACAAGGGTAAAGGCGAGAGTCAAGGCACAGGCGCTTCAGGAAATCATTGAAACCTGTGAGAACGTGCTTATCATGGGACACAGCATCACAGATGTAGACTCGCTTGGAGCAGGCATAGGTATATACTGTGCAGCCAAGAATCTCGACAAAAAGGCACAGATAGTAATAAATGATCCGACAAGCTCAGTAAGACCTCTTATGGAGACATTTTCAGAGGCAAAGGGCTACCCGGCAGATATGTTTATAAACAGCGAAGAAGCTCTTGAGATGGTGAGCAAGGATACTCTTGTCATGGTGGTGGACACCAACAGACCAAGCTACACAGAGTGTCCTGAACTCCTCAGAAAGACAGGAAAGATAGTCGTATTTGACCACCACAGACAAAGCAGCGAGATAATAGAGAATCCTATACTCTCATACATCGAGCCGTATGCATCAAGTGCGTGTGAGATGGTCGCAGAGGTATTGCAGTACTTTAACGACGGAGTCAAGATAAATGCGACAGAGGCCGACTGCATCTACGCAGGTATCCTCATCGACACCAACAACTTTATGACGAAGACAGGCGTGCGTACATTTGAGGCTGCAGCCTTTTTGAAGCGTTCGGGCGCAGAGGTAACACGCGTCAGAAAAATGCTTAGAAATGACATGGCATGCTACAAGGCAAGAGCCGAGGCAGTACGCCATGCAGAGGTATACAGGGGCTCGTTTGCCATATCGGTATGCCCTAGCGAGAATGTGGAGAGCCCGACAATCGTCGGTGCACAGGCGGCAAATGAGCTGCTCAACATAATAGGAATCAAGGCATCATTTGTGCTCACGGAGTACAATGACAAGATTTATATCAGCTCTCGTTCAATCGACGAGATAAATGTCCAGATAATCATGGAGAAGCTGGGCGGTGGCGGACACTTAAATGTGGCAGGCGCGCAGCTGACAGGCGTTACTATCGTGCAGGCAAAGCGCATGATACAGGATACACTGGACGAAATGCTAAAAGAAGGAGACATAGAAGAATGAAAGTAATCTTATTACAGGATGTAAAACCATTAGGCAAAAAAGGCGAGATAGTAAACGTAAGTGACGGCTACGCCAGAAACAATATCATACCTAAAAAGCTCGGAGTAGAGGCTACTCCAAAGAACTTAAATGACTTAAAGCTTCAGAACCAGCACGCTGACAAGGTGGCACAGGAAAACTACGAGAGTGCACTTGCACTCGCAAAGGTAGTAGAGAGCACAAAAGTAGTAGTAAAGCTGCGCTCAGGTGAGGGCGGCAGGACCTTCGGCTCCATCTCCACCAAGGAGATATCGGCTGCAGCAAAGGAGCAGCATGGCTTAGAGCTCGACAAGAAAAAGATGCAGCTTAACGAGTCAATCAAAGCACTCGGAAACTATGAGGTGCCTGTCAAGCTTCATCCAAAGGTAACAGCAAACCTCACAGTATCAGTAGTTGAAGGATAGGAGGAATCCCCTTGGAAGAAGCATTAATCAAACGAATAATGCCAAACAGCCTTGAGGCAGAGCAGTCCGTGGTCGGCTCCATGATTATGAGCAAGGATGCCATAGTGACCGCCAGCGAGATGCTCCTTAAGGAGGATTTTTATCATCAGCAGTACGGCATCATATTTGAGACCATGGTTGAGCTCTTTACAGAGGGGCAGCCTGTAGATCTCGTCACACTCCAGAACCGATTAAAGGAAAAGGATGTGCCGCAGGAAATACAAAGCCTTGACTTTGTGAGAACTCTCGTCACCAGTGTGCCGACCTCTGCCAACATCAAGTACTATGCCAATATCGTAAAAGAAAATGCTATAAAGCGAAAGCTCATCCATGTGACAGAGGACATAGAGAACGAGTGCTACGCCGGCAAGGAATCGCTCGAGAGCGTGCTCGACAAGACAGAGCACGATGTATTTGAGCTGCTTTCCACAAGGCAGACAGGTGACTACGTGCCAATCCGTACTGTAGTCATGAATGCCCTCGAGAAAATCGAAAAAGCAGCACAGCAGGAGGGCACAGTAACAGGAATCCCGACAGGCTTCATAGACTTAGACTACAGGACAGCGGGACTTCAGCCGTCAGATCTCGTGCTCGTGGCAGCCCGTCCGTCAATGGGAAAGACAGCCTTCGTCCTCAACATAGCACAGCATGTGGCATTTCACGCACATTTGTGTACAGCCATATTCTCACTCGAGATGTCGAAGGAACAGCTCGTAAACCGTCTGTTCTCACTCGAATCAAAGGTAGATGCGCAGGCACTGCGTACAGGAAATCTGTCTGATGCCGACTGGGAAAAGCTGGTCGAGGGAGCCGGAATCATCGGAGACTCCGAGCTCATCATAGACGACACTCCGGGTATCAGCATCTCAGAGCTTCGAAGCAAGTGCCGTAAATACAAGCTCGAACACGACTTAAAGCTCGTCATTATCGATTACCTGCAGCTCATGACAGGCTCAGGACGAGGCTCAGAATCGCGTCAGCAGGAAATCTCAGACATATCACGTTCGCTTAAGGCACTCGCCAGAGAACTTTCAGTCCCTGTGGTGGCACTCTCCCAGCTATCACGAGCCGTAGAGCAGCGACCGGACCACAGACCGATGCTTTCCGATCTTCGAGAGTCAGGAGCCATCGAGCAGGATGCCGACGTCGTCATGTTCATCTATCGTGACGACTACTACAACAAGGACACTGAGCTCAAGGGCATCTCAGAAATCATCATCGCTAAACAGCGTAATGGTCCAATCGGCACTGTAAACCTTGCATGGCTGCCTGAGTACACGAAGTTTGCAAATCTGGAGCATTAAAATTAAATTGCAAAGAGCATAAAGAGACAAGCCATCCCGGCTCACGTCATAGGATAAAGTTAAGTATCCTGATGTGGGCCGGGATTTTTTTGTCCAAAAACATCCCTATGCCTAAAAAGACAAGAAAAGACAAGAAAAATATAAACAATAAGCATATATAATACAAGAAATTTGTTGACTCGTATCCTATAGTATGCTAATTTTAGAGAGGTTTAGAGCATAGAATAGTATAGGGGACAAGAACTTGGAAGAGAAGATAAAAGGAATATACAAGCGAAATGAAGGACGGTGGGAGGCCAGATTCCGTGTGGGTGTAAACGCAGACGGACGGGCAAGATACCGTTCTGTTTATGCCCAGACCAGAGAAGAGGTAATAGCCAAAAGACAGGCAGCTGAGGCTGAGATACTCGCGGCAAAGACAAGAAAAAGACCAACAGAATTCAACCTGCTCATCATCGGAGCCGGTACACACGGCAGGGATGTATATGAGATAGCCAGATCTCTTCACGTATTCAGAAAAATAAGCTTTCTGGACGACAGCGTGCAGGGAGAGAACATCATAGGCAGGTGCAGCGATTTGTTAAAATACCGCAGCCAGTACCCCTGCGCATTTGTCGCAATCGGTGACAACAAGCTCAGACGAAGGTACGCAGAGCTGCTCAGGGAATACAACTTCCTCATACCGAGTATAGTATCACCGGCAGCCAATGTGTCAGCTATGGCACAGATAGGTGATGGAGTAGCAATACTCCCTCTAGCCAGAGTAGGTGATGCAGAGCTAGGTGACTTCACTATAGTGGCATCCAACGGAGTGGTTAATTCGAGCGCAGTGCTCGGGAAGTACTGTCATGTGGACTGTGGGGCGATAGTGAAGAAGGAAGCCAGGGTGAAGGATGGCACCTGGGTGAAGAGTGGGGAGATATTAGGATAGCTTGAAAGGAAAACATAGATGACAGCATTAGACCATATTGCAATCATAATATCAAAAGAAGAAAACATAAGATTCTATGTAAGACTTGGCTTTGAAGAGATAAGACGGATAATAAGAGCTTATGACACTGTGATTTTTATGAAGAATGGTAATGTAGTTCTTGAAATATTCGTGGATCCAAACCATCCGGACAGACTGACGAAGCCTGAGTCTTTAGGTATAAGACATATAGCGCTTACAGTAGACAACCTTGATGATGTGGTAAAAAAATTTGACTGTGAACCGGTAAAGAAAGATTGGTTTGGACGAAGATTTACATTTGTAAAAGATATGGACAATCAGCCAATAGAAATAAATGAAATTTGTTTGAAAAGCGAAGAGGATATCGTAAATGGTTTGGAAAGTAATTAAAACAATAATAATAGTGCTGTGCATAGTTTTTGTACTGATGTATGTCACAGCAAAAGCAAAAAAAGGCAAAAGTATATATAAGGATGAACCCAAACAGCAGAATCCACTGGAGGGTAAAAAAGTTATTTTTGTGGAAAACAAAGATGAAGCTGAAAATGCAGATGGAGTCAGGGGACATCTTGAAGCAGTGGATGAATCAGATTACAGACCTACATTTTATAGCAGATACATAAAAAGAATACTTGATATTATTTTGTCGTTTACTGGATTGATATTATTGAGTCCGGTGTTTGCAATTGTAGCACTTGCGATAAAGGTAGAAGACCCCGGTCCTGTAATGTTTGTGCAGAAGCGATGTGGGCAGAATAAGAGATATTTCAAGCTTCATAAATTCAGAAGTATGAAGATGGATACACCACATGATGTGCCAACCCACCAGCTGGCTAATCCTGACCAGTACATTACAAAGGTTGGAAAATTTATAAGAGCACATAGCCTGGATGAACTACCACAGATATGGGATGTATTTATAGGCAATATGAGTGTGATAGGACCACGTCCGGGTTTATGGAATCAGGATCTGCTCACAGCAGAGAGGGACAAATATGGAGCTAATGATGTGAGACCGGGAGTGACAGGCTGGGCACAGATAAATGGAAGAGACGAGCTTGAAATACCTGTAAAGGCACAGTTTGATGGTGAGTATGTGAAAAATCAGAGCTTTGTCTTTGATATGAAGTGTTTCTTTGGAACTGTAAGTAAGGTGGCAAAGGATGATACTGTAGTAGAAGGTGGAACAGGAGAACTGAAGAGAAATGCCTAGAAATTATACAAATGGAAAAAGTGATAAAGCTTTGATAGGGCATATAGGATTTGACGGACCTGTAAAAGCAGATACGTCGCAGACAAAACACATACTTATAACAGGGGCAGGCTCATATATAGGAAAATCATTTATCCGGTATGCTAAGGAACATTACAATAAAAACTTTATCATAGATGAAATGGATATGATGGATGATATATGGAAGAATGTCAGCTTTTCGGAGTATGACATCATATATCACGTTGCCGGAATAGCACATGCCGATGTGGGAAATGTATCAGATGAGGTAAAAGAAAAATATTACTGCGTGAATACGGATCTGGCAGTTGAGGTGGCAAAAAAGGCGAAAGCTGATGGAGTAAAACAGTTTGTATTTATGTCATCAATGATTGTGTATGGTGATTCAGCTCCTTATGGCAAAGAAAAGATAGTTACAGGGACAACTGTTCCGAAGCCGGCAAACTTCTATGGAGATTCAAAGCTTCAGGCAGATGTGGCTGTAAGGGATCTGGCTGATGACAGCTTTAAGGTTGCAGTGCTTCGCCCGCCGATGATATATGGGAAAGGTAGCAAAGGAAATTATCCACTGCTTGCAAAGATTGCAAAAAAGGTACCGGTATTTCCAAAAGTAAAGAATCAAAGATCAATGCTGTATATAGGAAATCTGTGCGAATTCCTATGCCAGCTGTTTCTTGTTGAAGTAGATGAATTCAGCAATGAGGGAAATGTGTTCATTCCACAGAATGCTGAATGGACCAATACATCAGAGATGGTAAAAATGATTGCTGAGAGTAATGGCAAGAAGATTGCGCTAAGCAGGGTACTTGCGCTCGCAGTGGTAATTGGTGGCAAGATGCCGGGAAAGATTGGAAAACTAGTTAATAAGGCATTTGGGAATAGTTGTTATGAGCTTGAATTAAGTAATTATAATGCAATATTATATTCAGCGATAGGATTTTATGAGACGATAAAAGATACAGAGGATTAAAAAGAAATGGCAGATGTTACTATAATTATCTTGACAAAAAATGAAGAAGTAAACCTTCACGATTGCTTAAAATCAGTACAATCATTTGCGAAGAGAATTGTTGTTGTAGATAGCGGGAGTTCTGATAAGACGGTAAGTATTGCAAAAGAATTTGGAGCAGATGTTTATACTCATAAATTTGAAAATTATGCAAGACAATTTAATTGGGCAATAGATAATGTTAACATTGATACAAAGTGGACTTTTAGATTAGATGCTGACGAAAGGCTTACAGGTGATCTATGTAATGAATTAGAAAAATTAATAAAAGATCATGAGAATGATGATATTAATGGAATTACGATGGAAGCATGGCTTTATTTTATGGGACATAAAATAAAGCACGGATGCCATAATAAGCGAAAATTAATGCTTTTTAAGACAGGTATTGGAAGAATTGAAGATAGGAAAATGGATGAACATACTATTTTATTATCTGGAAAAGCTATAAGTGCTAAAGAAAGATTTATACATTATGATTTTAAAGATATGACTCATTGGATAAATAAGATGAATTGGTATGCGACTCGAGAAATGCAGGATTATTTTGAATATAAGGGTGGAAAAAATAGCAATGTTGACGGAGATTCAGTGATTACAGAAACAAGAAAGAAAAAATTTGGTGTATATTATAAGTTCCCAATTTTTGTGAGAAGTCACTTGTTGTTTATTTATTATTATATTTTTAGGCTTGGTTTTTTAGATGGAAAAGAAGGATTTGTTTATCATTATATGTATCACAGGTGGTATAGATGTTTAGTTGATGCAAAAATATTGGAACAAATTAAATATAATAGACCTTTTGTAGAAACAGGAGATTTAAAATAATTTATTATGAAAATTTTAATGATAAATACTGTTCCAATGGAACGTAATGGTATCACAAATGTAATTTGTAATATTGTTCAAGCAATTAATAATCCAAATGTAAGTGTTGATTGTGTATCTGTAAATAAACCTGACAAATATTATTATGATATTTTTTCGTCTGCAAAAGGTCAGATTTATGTGATTGAGAATAGATTAAAATGTCCTATATTGTATTTCCGAAAATTAGTGAGGTTGATTAAAAAAAATGAATATGACTGTATACATGCGCATGGTAACAGTCATACATTAGCTATTGAAATGTTAGCAGCAAGGCTTGCTGGGTGTAGTGTTAGAATTGCTCATTCTCATACTACTACTTGTAAATATAAAGTGATTGATAAAATTATGAAACCAATATTTGATAGTTCATGTACACACAACATAGCATGTGGAAAAGAGGCAGGAAAATGGTTGTTTGGCAGAGCTGAATTTGAAATATTTAAAAATGGTATATTTACAGAAAACTATAGATTTGATGAAAACTATAGGAAATTAATAAGAAAAAAATATTGTATTAATGAAAATTCAATAGTAATAGGACATGTTGGCAATTTCGATGACATTAAAAATCAAGATTGGATAATCGAAATAGGAAAAGAATTGTCAAGGCAAAAAATTGATTTTACTATATTTTTAATTGGTACGGGCGAGAGATTGGAAACAATAAAAAAAATGGTAAATGAATATAATTTGGAAAAAAATGTTATTTTTACAGGTGCTATAGATAATGTTAATCAATATTTATCGGCTTTTGATTGTGTTGTGATGCCATCATTTTTTGAGGGATTACCACTAACTTTAATTGAGGAACAGGCAGCTGGATTAAAGTGTTTTGTTTCTGATAGTATTACGAAAGAAGTTGATATTACAGGAAATGTAGATTTTCTCTCTTTGAATGATAATGTCGAAAACTGGGCTAGTACTATAATAAAAGAACAGAAAAAAAATAATAGAGATAAGGATTCAGACATTGCAATTAAAAAAATAGTTAAAAAAGGATATGATATAGCCAGTGAGAGTGAGAAACTTCTGGATTTTTATATTAAAATTTGTAATAGATAGTAATATTATGAAATGGAGATATTATGAAGACAATAATGATTGTAACTAGAAATATGTTGGCAGGTGGAGCTGAAAGAGTAATTGCACAACTAGCTAATTATTTTGTGTCGAAAAATTATAATTGCTATTTAGTAACATTATATAAAGATGAGGTGTTTTACAGTATAAATACCAATGTGAAAATTTGTCAAATTAGTTCTGGTAGTAAAAGTAGATTGTTTGATAAATTGAATAGATACATGCAGTTGAGAAAAATTGTAAAGCAGAAAAAACCTGATGTTATTCTATCAATGCCAGAAGAAATTGGTATATATGTATTATTGTTTTTGACTTTTATCAAAATACCTATTTATGTTTCAGAAAGAAATAATCCATGGGTTATGCCATATAAAAAGATAACAAGAATTTTGAGAAAAATTGTATATCCATTTGCTGAGGGAATAGTTTTTCAAACTCAAAAGGCACAATCATTTTTTCCTAATAAAATAAAAGATAAGAGTATAGTTATAACAAATCCTATAGATATTAATAGAATTCCTTTTCAGTGTAAAAAAGAAAGGAAAAAAAGAATAGTAGCAGCAGGTAGACTAGAATTACAAAAAAATTTTATGTTATTAATTGATGCATTTAATGATTTTCAGAAGGAAAATGAAGAATACAGTTTAGTAATATATGGTGAGGGAACATTAAGAAAACAGTTACAAACTAAAATTGATGAGCTTGGATTACAGAAAAAAATATTTTTACCTGGTAAAGAAGAAAAACTTCTTGAAATAATTAATGATTCAGCAATGTTTGTTTTGTCATCTGATTATGAGGGGTTACCAAATGTGTTAATAGAGGCAATGTGCATGGGAATGCCTGTAATAGCTACTGATTGTCCATCGGGGGGACCGAGAGAACTGATTAATAATAATATAAATGGAATTTTAGTTCCTGTTAATAATAAGAAGAAGCTTGTAGAGGCGATGATAAGATTAACAGATAATGATCTTGCAAAAAAAATGGGAGATAACGCATATAATATCCGAAAAATATATGAGAAACAGGATGTTTTTGAAAAATGGGAGAATTTTTTGTTTAAGAAAAAGGATACATTAAAT